>Ga0265299_10002104_pt1 | contig 21005 bp, 15 predicted proteins | sample AusTroGonzalo_MG_4_FD_193485 | JGI IMG/M metagenome (GOLD analysis project Ga0265299, IMG submission 193485) | Bovine rumen microbial communities from tropical cattle in Woodstock, Queensland, Australia - Gonzalo_02 | ecosystem: Host-associated > Mammals > Digestive system > Stomach > Rumen ... | reverse complement strand
AGCGTAGAAGTCAACCAGACCTCTGTAGGTCAGGTTTTCATCACCCCCATCAACAGTTCCACCGTAGCCACATTGAACAAGGCCAACTTCAGCTTCACTCCCAACCGCGACAACCTGACCGTCTCGCTGACGTTCAACAAGCCCATGACCAGTTCTTCTGCCTACCTGAATTGGATCGAGCTTGAGGTACCCTGCACGTTGAAGATGCATTCGGCGCAGTTCGGATTCTGCAATCCTGCCACCGTTGGTGAGGGCCGTATAACCCAGTTCAACATTTCCGGTGCGAGCGGGAGCACCTACGTTTGGGACGTCACAGACCCGGGACAGACCGTGCGCTACGCCCTAACGGAAAGCAATGGAGTGGCTTCCTTCAAAGTGGGAACCGAAAATCTCCGGCAATTCTACGCTTTTGACGGCACTTCCTATCTCTCCGTGACCCCATCAGGCCCTGTTGCCAACCAGAACCTGCACGCCACCAACCAAGTGGACATGGTGATTGTGACACATCCGAACTTTTTGGCGCAAGCCCAAAGGCTGGCCGATTTCAGAAGCAAAAACAACGGACTTGTCGTCAAGGTGGTCACCACCGACCAAGTATATAACGAGTTCTCTGGCGGTTCCCAAGACCCTATGGCCATCCGCGACTACATGAAGATGATTTACGACCGCACCAACAAAACCTATCCCAAGTATTTGCTTTTAGTGGGCCGTCCTTCCTACGATTTCCGTGGCAGACATGAGGGAACCCAAATATTTGTCCCGAACTACCAATGCTATGCACAAAACACCATCTCGGAGTTCAGTTATTCCAACGACGACAATTTAGGGTTGCTGGATGACAACGAAGGTGCAGACTCAATGGGCGAATTATATGACATCGCCATCGGGCGATTCCCCTGCTCTACCGTCGCGCAGGCCGCCATCGCCGTGGACAGAAGTATCATCTACACCGAGCACAAGAATCTGGTAGCCGACGGTTCCTCCCAGATCTCCAATTTCGGCGACTGGCGCAACACGATGGCTTTTGTGGCAGACGACGAGCAAAATGAGTTTGTCAACAGCTGTGAAACATACTATGATGCCATCTCGAGCAAAAATCCCAATATCAATTTTGACAAGATTTATTTAGACGCATTCCAGCAGGTTTCCAACGCTGGGGGACAGCGTTATCCGGATGCCACCACGGCCATCAACAACCGGATGAACCGCGGCTGTTTGATGATGACCTACGTCGGGCACAGCGGAAAAGACGGATGGTCTGCAGAGCGCGTATTGGAGAACTCCGACATCAGCCGTTGGAGCAACAAGTACAATATGGCCTTCCTGCTTTCCCTGTCCTGTACCTTCTCATACTATGACCGGCCCGCCCTGTCACCGGCGGAGCTAGCGCTACAGAACAACCAGGGCGGGCCGAGCGCGGTGCTTTCCGCCACCCGCGAAGCCTGGTCCGGCCCGAACCACAATCTCGGCACGAAAATCTTCAATAACCTTATTGACAACGAAACCGGTTCGCCACTTACGGTCGGAGAGGTGAACATGTTAGCCAAAAACGACTGTGGCGGTTCGAGAAGCGACCTGGCCATGTTCGTCCTGCTGGGCGACCCTTCCATGCCATTCGCCATCCCCACCTACTCATTGGTCACCGACTCCATCAACCACCATGCCGTGGCTGAACACAGCGACACCATCCGCGCCCTGTCCAAAGTGACGGTCAGCGGCCGCGTTGTGGACCAAAACCTGCAGACATTGAGTAACTTCAATGGCACCGTATTCCCATCCGTTTATGACAAAAAAGTGAAAACCTCCACTTTAGGCAATGATCCCGGCTGCGACCCTGTCGAGTTCGAAACACAAAAAAGCGTACTCTTCAAGGGCAACTGCTCGGTAAAGAACGGTCATTATACCTTCTCTTTCTACGTTCCAAAAGACATTGATTACAGCTATGGCAACGGCAAAATCAGCTATTACGCCCGCAGCACAAATTCAGATGCCACTGGTGCTTTCACCGACTTCATCATCGGGGGAACCGATCACAACGGCGTGCAGGACAAGGAAGGCCCGACCATTGATTTGTACATGAATGACGAGAATTTTGTGGATGGCGGTATCGTCAACCCCAACCCCATGCTCATTGCGAAAATCAAGGACAACTACGGCATTAACACCACGGGCAACGGCATCGGCCACGACCTTGTCGCCATTCTGGACGACGCCACTGACGGGCAAATCAACCTCAACGATTATTATGAGACGGAGAAAGACAGTTTCAACATGGGCACGGTCCGCTACAATCTCTCCGACCTGCCGGTAGGCACGCATAAAATCAAGGTGCGCGCGTGGGACATCAACAACAATCCTTCCGAAAGCGAGCTCGTGTTCGAGGTGCTTTCAGACCAAAAACTGGAGCTAAGTCACGTGCTGAACTACCCCAACCCGTTCACCACACACACAGAGTTCTTCTTCGAGCAGAACCAGAACGGCGGCATGTTCGACATCTTGGTGCAGATTTACACCATCTCCGGAAAGTTGGTGAAGACCATCAGCACTTCCCAATATATGGAAGGCAATCGCAGCCAGGGCATCCCTTGGGACGGTTTGGACGACTATGGCGACAAAATCGGCAAGGGCGTATATATGTATAAGGTGCGTGTCCGCAACCAAAACAATGAAATCGCAGAAAAAATCGAAAAATTAGTAATCCTGTAAAATATTTTTCAAATATACTCGTTAACAATTTTCGATTATTTGATTTTGATTTTATAAAGATCGTAAAACATAACTTTTAAAAACTTATGAAAAAAGCACTTATTCTCTTTCCTGTGTTTATCATGATGCTCGTTTCATCTGTCAGCGCCCAGTCAGCCACTGGACAAAATTTGTATGACAAGTATGGCAACAGGCTAAACACCATCACCACTGCAGTTCCATTTCTTCAGATAGCTCCCGACTCCCGTGCGGGCGCATTGGGTGATATGGGTGCCGCCACTTCCGCTGACGTAAACTCACAAGCTCACAACCCGGCCAAATATGTCTTCAACGACAATATTTTCGGTATCAGCGTATCCTACAGCCCCTGGCTGCACAACCTTCATTTGGATGACGGTATCAATTTAGCCTATCTGTCCGGATATTATCGTCCTACGGAGATGGACGCCATCGGTTTCTCACTCCGTTATTTCAACTTAGGTTCCATCATCTTTACTGAAGACGGTATCACGGGCGTGGATTACAACCCCAACGAGTTCTCTATCGACTTCACCTATAGCCGTAAATTGATCGACGAGTTGTCCATCGCCATGACGCCCCGCTTCATCTACTCCAACTTGACGTTAGGTCAGTTTGTGGATGGTCAGGAGACCAAGCCGGGTATGGCAGGTGCCGCCGATATCTCCTTGTTCTACCAACAGGATTTCAGAGCCAAAGGTTTGAACAACAGCACTCTGCGTGCCGGTTTGAATATTTCCAACTTGGGTAGCAAGATGCGTTACTCCAACGGTACCAACCGTCGTGAGTTCCTACCCGCCAACCTGAAATTAGGTATCGGCTATGAAATGGATTTTGACAGTTACAACAAATTAGCCATCACCGGTGAGATGAACAAGCTTCTGGTGCCGACCAACCCTATCTACGCCACTGATTCAATGGGACGTATGATTTATGACGAGTTCAACAACCCCGTCATCGAATCCGGTTACAATCCTGATGTGTCTGTGCCGCAAGGTTTGATCCAGTCATTCTACGATGCTCCGGGCGGTTTCCGCGAGGAGTTGCAAGAGTGCATCTGGGCGCTCAGCGCAGAATACAGTTACCGTAACCTCTTCTTCGTGAGAGCAGGTTACTTCCACGAGAGCAAGTTCAAAGGCAACCGCCAGTTCCTCTCCGTCGGTGCCGGTATCAAGTACAACATCTTCAACATAGATGTCTCCTATCTGTTCGCCACCAACGGACAGACCAACCCTCTGGCCAACACCTTGCGTTTCACCATCTCCTTCGATTTTGCATCTTTCAACAAAAATGAAATCAAGAATCAAGGAAAACTGAAATAGGACATGGATTTTCGAGTTGGTTTCGGATACGATTCACACAGATTTGCCCCCAACAGACCTCTGGTTCTCGGGGGCATTTGTGTTCCTTATGAGAAGGGCCTGGCCGCACATTCCGACGGCGACGTACTGATTCACGCCCTTTGTGATGCCCTGCTCGGCGCCGCCGCGCTGAAGGACATCGGCACACACTTCCCTGACAACGACGCCACGTACCAAAACGCCGACAGCAAAATCCTGTTGGCCAAGGTCGTTAAAATGCTATACCTCAAAGGTTGGTTAGTGAACAACGTGGATTGCACGCTGGTTTTGGAGCAGCCCAAGATGCGCCCCTACATCGACCCGATGGTGGAAACGCTTGCCCCCATTTTGCGTGTTAAGCCGGACCACGTCTCCATCAAAGCCAAGACCAACGAGAAGATGGGCTTCACGGGCAATGGCGAGGGCATCGCGGCCACTGTGGTAGCCTCCATCGTGCAAAACGAGAACCCGTTTGTGTTGGAGTGGAACACGCCGTACCAAACTCCACCGTTCGACAAAATCAAGCCAGAGCATTATGTCCCCGCCTTCGAATTCGGCATTGAGCAAGCGAAAGCGGATATTGAGAATATCAAGGGCAACACTGAGGAACCCACTTTCCAGAACACCATCGTCGCGCTCGACCGCGCAGGTGAGGTGCTGAACAAGGTCGCCGGCGTTTTCTTCAACCTGCTGGAGTGCGACTCCACGGAAGAGATGCAGGACATCGCCAACAAAGTGCAGCCCATGCTCACACTCTATTCCAACAGCGTATATCTGGACGAGGCTCTGTTTGCACGGGTGAAAGCTGTGTACGAAAACAAATACGCACAGTTGCAAGGCGCGGACAAGATGCTGACGGAAAAGACCTATAACGCATTTCTGGATAACGGGGCCAACCTGTCTCCCGAGCAGAAAGAGACTTTCAACAACGTATCCGTGGAGCTCTCCAATCTGACACTCGCCTTCGGCAACAACGCGCTGGCCGCCACCAACAGCTGGCACAAGCACGTGACCGACAAGGCCGCGCTGAAAGGATTGCCAGACAACGAGTTGGCCATCGCCGCGCAACGGGCAGAAGCGCGTGGGCTGCGCGGCTACGTATTCGACCTCTCAGCCCCGAGTGTCAACGCCATCCTCAAATATGCCGATGACCGTGAGTTACGCAAGGAGATGTTCATGCACTCCTGCAACAAGGCGTACGGCGGCGAGTTTGACAACTGCGGGAACATCCAAAAGATTTTGGAATGTCGCGAAAAGCTGGCGAAATTGTTGGGCTACGACAACTACGCGCAGTATGCTTTGCACGATCGCATGGCCAAGGACTGCACGCACGTCTATCATTTGCTTGACCAGTTGCGCGAGGCATCCCTGCCTGTTGCACAACGCGAGCAGGCTGCCCTGAACGAGTACGCGCACAAGCTCGGCTTTGAGGGCGAGCTGCAACGTTGGGATCTCGCCTATTATTCAGAAAAACAGCAAAAAGCACTCTTCAACCTGAGCACTGAAGAGCTGAAGCCCTATTTCAAATTAGAAAATGTCATTGACGGTGTGTTTGCGCTGGCAGAAAAGTTGTACGACCTTCGGTTCGTGCCTGCTCCCCACATTGCACAATACCATCCTGATGTGAAAGTGTACGAGGTATATCGTAAAGAGCAGTTCATGTCGGTGCTGTATCTGGATTTCCACCCTCGCGCCACCAAGCGCAGCGGGGCCTGGATGACCTCCTTCCGCGAGCAGTACCAGGACGCAAGCGGTGCCGACGTGCGCCCGTTAGTGAGCCTGGTGATGAATTTCACGCCCTCCACGCCGGACAACCCCTCGTTGCTCTCTTTCAACGAGGTGACCACCTTCCTGCACGAGTTCGGACATGCTTTGAACGGGATGCTGTCCGAGGTGCCGTACCAGACCATTTCGGGGACCAACTCGCCCCGGGATTTCGTGGAACTGCCTTCGCAGCTGAACGAAAACTGGGCGACGGAGCCTGAATTCCTCCAGCTGTTCGCTCGTCACTACCAGACTGGCGAGCTGATTCCGACGCACTATATCGAGCAGTTGAAGAAAATGCGGCAGTACATGGCCGGCTATGCTTGCGTACGCCAGCTGTCGTTCGGCTATCTGGACATGATGTACCACACCACGCCGGCAGCGGACATACTGGACATCCATGCCAAGGAGCGCGAGGTTTTCGATCCGCTGGACGTGCTGCCGGTAGTACCGGAGGCGTGCATGAGTCCTTCCTTCAACCACATTTTCGCAGGCGGGTACGCTGCCGGATATTATGGTTACAAGTGGGCCGAGATGCTCGAAGCGGATGTCTTCTCCATGTTCCAGGAAGAGGGCGTGATGAACAAGAAGACCGCTCAACGCTATCTTGAAACCATACTCTCCAAGGGTGGCGCCGTGCCTGCAGACGAGATGTTCCGGCAATTCCGTGGCCGCGAGCCGAAGATTGATGCCCTGCTGAAAAGAGATGGACTGGTGAACGATGAACGATTAGAGATTAGCGAAAATCGATAGTCGCTCATCGTTCATCGATAATCGTTTTTTTACTATATTTGCGCCCTTAATTCATTGTAATATGATAAGTTTGTATATCAAGGAGTTAAAGAGCTTTTTAAGTTCCATTATCGGCTATATTATCATAGGCGTATTCCTGATTATCGCAGGCTTGTTTCTGTGGGTGTTTCCCAACATGAACAATGTGCTGGAGTCAGGGTTGTCGGATATGCAAGGACTTTTCAGTCTTTCGCAGTTCCTGTTCATCTTTCTGGTGCCCGCCATCACCATGCGCTCATTTGCTGAAGAGAAGCGCAACGGCACCATGGATCTGCTGCTCACCCAACCACTGACCGACATGCAGATTATCTGGGCCAAGTTCCTCGCCTGCCTCACCTTACTGGTCATCGCACTCCTGCCGACCTTGATCTATGTCATTTCCATCTATTTCCTTGGCAATCCTGTCGGCAATATCGACATGGGAAGCACGTGGGGGTCCTATTTGGGACTGCTGTTTTTAGGCGCCACGTTTACCTCCATCGGACTGTTCGCTTCCAGTCTTACCAACAACCAGATTGTGGCTTTCATCATCGCCGCCGCCCTCTGTTTCATCATCTTCTTCGGATTCGCATTCATTTACTCCTTCGAATCCCTCGGGGCTTTCGGCTATTACATCAAGAATTTGGGTATCGAACACCATTACGCCTCCATCAGCAAGGGCGTGGTTGACACCCGCGACATCATCTATTTTTGCAGTGTGATCTTCATCTTCCTGTTCGGAACACGAGTGGTTCTGCTCAGCAGAAAATGGTAACTTTTTAAACTAATGCGGCATGAAAAAGAATAATTCAAAGAAAAACAACCGGCAGACGGAAGGCGGCAGACAGTTTAAGAAGAATACACTCATCGGACTGCTCATCGCGCTGGCGGCCGTCATTGTCGTCAACATCATCTCCTCTTTCCTGTTTTTCAGGATCGACCTTACCAAAGACAAACGACACTCCCTCTCCAAGGGCACCATTGAGATGCTCAACAACTTGGAGGACAGGGTTTATATCCGCGTATATCTGAAAGGAAAAGACCAGCCTGCAGATTATCAACTATTTGCAAAACAAGTAGAGCAAGTCTTGCAGGATTTCCGCAGCTATTCCAAAAATGTCTATTTTGAATTCATCGACCCGCTGGAGGGCAAAACCACTGAGGAAGTTAATTCCATTTTGGGCGAGTTTGTGAAGAAAGGGCTTGATCCTATCCCCATCAGCCGTGAGGATGGCAGCGGTTACTCCACCCACATGGTCATTCCGGGCGCCATCATCTCCTACCGCGACCATGAATATCCGGCCAAATTGGTTGTGTCGGATCCTTCCGGCTCCGACTGGATGCAGTATTCCATTGAAGAGTTGGAATACAATCTGGTTTCTCCCATCCGGCGACTGCTGAAAACCGAGAAGCCGAGCGTCGCGTTCCTCGACGGACACGGCGAGTTGGACTTCTGGAACACTTGCTGGACGGGCATGAGACTGCAGCGTTTCTACAACGTCAGCCGCATCACCTTGGACGGGAAAATCAACTGTTTGAGAAACATCAGCATTGAGGATTCCGTCAAGCAATCCCTCAAATTAGGGCCCAACAAATACGATGTGCTCATCATCGCACAACCCACCCAGCCGTTCAAAGAGTACGACAAATACATCATTGACCAATTCATCATGCGCGGCGGCAAGGTGCTGTGGCTCATCGACAACACCACAGCTTCTTTGGACAGCCTGCAGAACACGCCAGAGTTCTTCGCCACTCCGCGCTCGCTATATATCAACGACTTGCTGTTCTCCTACGGCGTGCGCATCAATCCCAATCTGATTCAAGACCTCAGCTGCCTGCCTATTCCGCAGCAAGTGGGCATGATTGGCGACCAACCGCAGTTCAAGTTCATGGCATTCCCGTACATCCTCGACATCGTGAACTTTGGCGACCATCCCATTGTGCGCAACATCAAGGAAATCAAATCCGAATTTGCCGGCAGCATCGACCTGGTGGGCAAAAACGCCGACCTGAAAAAGACTTTGCTGCTGTGCAGTTCCGAGCGTTCCAAACTGGTACCCACGCCGTCCATCGTCACCTTGCAGGTGGGCGTCTCACAGCCCAACCCGCAGGAGTTTGCCTTCCGCAACCTGCCTATTGCCGTGCTGGTAGAGGGTGAATTTGAGTCCGCTTTCAAAGGCATCCTGCCCGTAGAGTTTGACACGCTGAAGGAACTCGACTTCCGTCCCAAGAGCGAATACACCCGCCAGATTTTCGTCTCTGACGGTGACATCATCCGCAACCCCTTCGACCGAAAGCGCAACCAACCCTACCCTGCCGGCTACGACATCTATACCCGCAAGATGTATGACAACACAGAATTCATTGTCAACTGTGTCAACTACCTGTGTGCGGACGACGACCTGCTGCAACTGCGCTCCAAGAGTTTCAGAATCGGATCGTTAAACAAAGAGAAAGTGAGAGGCCACAAGACCTTCATCGCCACCCTCAACATTGTGATCCCGCTGGTTTTGGTAGCTTTGATGGGCGGCATACTGATCCTGACGAGAAGAATCAAATTTTCAAAGAAAAAAAGCAAATAGATTCATCTGCATATAAATTTTTAAAATTATAAACGTATGAAAAAATTAATCGCATTTGTCATGATCTTTTCCTGTGTATGGATGACCTTCGCACAGAAAGAACTCAATCTGAATGATCCCATCAAAGCGGATCCCAATGTTACCATCGGTAAATTGGAGAATGGTTTAACCTATTACATCCGCAAGAACACCTATCCGAAAGACCGCGTGGAGTTCCGCCTCGCCGTGAACGCCGGTTCCAACCAAGAGACTGACGAGCAACAAGGTCTTGCCCACTTCACCGAGCACATGGCTTTCAACGGTATTGAAGGTTTCCCGAGCAACAGCGTAGTCGATCATTTGCGCAGCAAGGGCGTGGTGTTCGGCGCTGACCTCAATGCTTACACCAGCTTTGATGAGACCGTCTATATGATTCCCATGCCTACGGACGATCCCGGCAACATTGACTTAGGTCTCAAGATCCTGCGTGGCTGGGCTGCCGGTCTGCTTTACGACAACAAGGAAATTGATGAGGAACGTGGTGTCATCATCGAGGAATACCGCCTCGGTTTGGGCGCCTCCGACCGTATGCGCAAAGAGTACTGGCCTATATTGATGAAAGATTCCCGTTACGCTGACCGTTTGCCGATTGGCAAGCTGGATATTCTGCAAACATTCGATTATCAAGTGATTAAAGATTTCTACAAAGATTGGTATCGTCCGGATTTGCAGGCTGTGATTGTGGTCGGAGACATTGACGTGAAGGAAGTGGAAGCCAAGATCAAGACCATGTTTGGCAACATCCCCGCCAAGCAGAACCCCAAGAAAAAAGAGATTTACGGCATCGCACCCAACAAGGAGCCGCTGGTTGCCGTTTGCACTGACCCGGAAGCCACTGGCAGCCAAGTTATGCTGATCCGCAAACATCAACATAGCGCCATGAAGACCATCGGCGACTTCCGCAACCAACTCTGCATTGACCTATACAATGCCATGTACGACGCTCGCTTCGAGGAGATGACTCAAGATCCGAAGTGCCCGTTCATCGGCGCATCCGCTGGCTACGGTGATTTCATCGGCAACACTGACATGTACGGTTCCAATGCCATGGCCAAGGAGAACCGTATCAGCGATGCAGTGACAGTGCTCTTGCAAGAGGACTACCGCGTGCTGAAACACGGTTTCCTGCAGACGGAGCTCGACCGTGCCAAAGAGGAACTGTTGGAACGCTATGATAAAGCCGCCAAGGAGGTTGACAAGACTGAATCCGCCCGTTTTGCCAGCCAATACATCAACAACTTCCTGCGTCAAGACCCCATCCCGGGTGCAAAACGCGAGAACAACTTCGCCAAGAAATTGATTGAGGGTATCACTTTGGAAGAAATCAACGCTCTTGCTAAAAATTGGGTCACAGATGACAATATGGTGGCTATCATCACCGCTCCTGAAAAAGAGGACGTTACAGTTCCTTCCAAAGAAGAAATTCTTTCCATCCTGAATGACAAGTCTTTAGCTAATGTTGAACCTTACGTAGATACTTACAAGGATCAGGAAATCTTGGAGAAAGAAAGCCTGAAACCCGGTAAGATCACCAATGTGGAGAAAATCGAGGCTGTGGGTGCAGAAAAATGGACGCTCTCCAATGGCATCACAGTTTATCTGAAGAAAACCGACTACAAGAATGACGAAATTCTGTTCTCCGCTTCCAGCAAGGGTGGCAAATCACTTTATCCTGTTAAAGACCTCGCTTCCGTTGATTTCGCCGCCGATATTATCGACCGTGGCGGTATTGCCGGTTTGGACTACAACTCTCTGATGAAGAAAATGAAAGGCAAAAATGTAGGTGTGTCTCCTAACATCAGCCTGCTGACCGAAGGTTTCTCCGGCTCCTCCTCTCCGAAAGATCTGGAGTTCTTCTTCCAATACCTCAACGCTTTCTTCACCAACCCGCGTGTCGATGAAAACGCTTTCCAATTGGTGATGGATGAGACCAAAGAGCAAGTCAAGATGATCACCGCCCAGCCGATGTACAAATATATTGGCAAATTCATCGATGCTGCATACAACCACGATCCGTACATGAAACAGATGTTCTCATACGATGATGAGTACTTCGCACAGGTTGATTTCAACCGTGCTGTGCAGATTTACAAAGAGCGTTTCGCCAACCCTGCCGATTTCAACTTCTTCTTTGTTGGAAACTACGATGAAAAAGAGATGAAAGAATTTGTGGAACTGTACCTCGGCTCCATGAAGACTGACATGGCCAAGAAAGAATACTATGACCTCAGCGTCCTGAAACCTCGTCCGGACAAAGCTTCTACGCAGACAGTTTACGCCGGCACCGAGCAGCAGGGCTGGATGGGTATGTACATCACCAACCCCATTGAGTGGAATTATCGTAACTCCATTATCGCCGACATGATTGGCGAAGCATTGGACATCCAATTCGTCAAAATCGTGCGTGAAAAGATGGGTGATGTCTATTCCCCGATGGTGCAGATGAGTGCCAGCAAGCTCCCCACCCCTGAGATGACCCTGATGATTCTGTTGGGTTGCAACCCTGAGAAGACCGACAAACTTGCTGACGCCAGCTTGAAGATCCTCAACGATTTCAAGGCCAAAGGTCCTGACAAAAAAACCATGGAGCTGATCAAAAAGCAGATGTTGAGCACGCGCGCCAAGAACATCCAAACCAACCGTTTCTGGCTCGGTTATATCAGCGGAAAAGTTACTCAAGATGAGCTCCTCATCAACCCGTCCGAATACGACAACATCGTGAATTCCGTCACCAAGAAAGAGATGGTAGAATTCATGAAGAAATATTTCAAACCCGAAATCTATACCCGTGCCGACATGCATCCGACCACGATGCAAAAATAATCGTAAGTAGCGAACTTTGTCTCGCCCCTCTAATAACTGTAAGGAGCGAGCTTTGTCTCGCTCCTTAAAACACACATAATATGACTGATCACGAATTGAAATACAAGATCGCCGATATGGCGTTGGCCGAATGGGGCCGCAAGGATATTGAAGTATCACAAAAAGAGATGCCGGGATTGCTGGCATTGCGCGAGAAATATGGTGACAGCAAGCCCTTGAAAGGCGTGCGCATCATGGGTTCGTTGCACATGACCGTCCAGACCGCCGTGCTGATTGAGACGCTGGTGCATTTGGGCGCCGAAGTGCGTTGGTGCAGCTGCAACATCTTCTCCACACAGGATCACGCCGCCGCGGCCATCGCCGCCACGGGCGTGAACGTGTTCGCCTGGAAGGGCGAATCGCTGGAAGACTACTGGTGGTGTACCAACCAGGCACTCTCTTTCCCGGGAGGCAAAGGTCCGCAACTCATCGTGGACGATGGAGGCGATGCCACCCTGCTCATCCATCTTGGCTATAAGGCAGAAGAGGACCCGACTGTTCTGGACAAGGAGCCTTCCTCCCACGAAGAGGCTGTCATCTTCCAGACTTTGAAAGAAATCTTGAAAGAAGACCCGCACAAGTGGCATAACATGGTGAAGGAAATCAAGGGTGTGTCAGAGGAGACCACCACGGGCGTGCATCGTCTCTACCAGATGATGGAACGCGGTGAGCTGCTCTTCCCTGCCATCAATGTGAACGACTCTGTCACGAAATCCAAATTCGACAACAAATACGGATGTCGCGAGTCTTTGGCCGACGGCATCAAGCGTGCCACCGACGTGATGGTGGCCGGCAAAGTGGTCGTAGTGTGCGGCTACGGCGACGTGGGCAAGGGCTGTGCGCAGTCTATGAAGTCCTACGGCGCACGCGTCATCGTGACGGAAGTGGATCCCATCTGCGCACTACAGGCCGCCATGGAAGGCTTCGAGGTCAAGACCGTGGAAGATGCTCTTGAAGAAGGCAACATCTACGTCACCTGCACCGGCAACTGCGATGTCATCACTGTGGATCACCTGAACAAGATGAAGGACCAGGCCATCGTGTGCAACATCGGCCACTTCGACAATGAGATTCAGGTGGGCGCATTCGAGGCCCAGCCGAACATCAAAAAGCGCAACATCAAGCCGCAAGTGGATGAATACATTTTCCCCGACGGACACTCTATTTTCATCCTAGCTGAAGGCCGTTTGGTGAACTTAGGCTGTGCCACAGGACATCCTTCCTTCGTGATGAGCAACTCCTTCACGAACCAAACGATGGCCCAGCTCGACCTCTGGCAGAACGATTACAAAGTGGGTGTGTATAACCTTCCGAAGCACTTGGACGAAGAGGTAGCCCGTCTGCACTTGAGCAAGATCGGCGTCAAGCTGACCCAACTCACCCAAAAGCAGGCCGACTACATCGGTGTCAAAGTGGAGGGTCCATACAAGACCGACTCTTACAGATATTAGTGAGATGAACAAGCTGAAAGAAACCTTCGGCTACGCGCTCGGCTTCGTGCTGTTTGTGGTACTGATACCTGTACTGATGTGGTTCTGTTCCAAAATGCCCGCTTTCCGCCTGCCACAGCCGTTTTTGATGGGAATCGCCATTCTCTGTGTCATAGACGGTCTGTTCCTAAGCATTTGGGCAATCGTCTATATGCGCCGCGTGGGTGACGGGAATCCGATGGACGCTTTCGGGCACGAAGTTGCCCCGCGCACCAAGCATCTGATGACAGACGGACCGTACCGACTCAGTCGCAATCCGATGCTAACAGGCATATTCATCTATCTGACAGGCTGTTGCCTTTGGCTAGAAACCTGGCAGTCGGTAGTAGTCTTCGTCGCTTTTGTCATCATTATGCTCGTGCAGGTGCGCACCGAAGAGGAGCGCCTGCGCCGCGACTTTGGCGAGGAGTATGAGAACTACTGCAAAAAGGTGGGAAGGTTTCTGCCGTTCAATATATTTGCAAAAGAATGAAACGGCTTTTTATCTCTTTGTTAACTGCCATGATGCTTTTGGGCAATGTATCCGCCCAGAAGCAGATGGACAGTATCCCTTTCCTCTTCAGAGGACATTTGTATCTTCATGCCACCATCAACGATACGATTGAGAGCAACATCATCTATGATACTGGTGCTGCCGATATGTTTGGCGTGGATAGTGTTTGGTTATCGCACTCGCAATGGGCACCGCAACGCCTTGGGTACGCCAATGCGGGTGGCGGAGCTGGAAGAACGTTGGTTAGGCTTATCCTGGATGGGGCTAAAGTGAACTTGGGAAGCGTTAAGGAACAATATAACTTTGTACCCGTTTTTCAGTTGAGAGATGTTGTGGATTGCCATATTGATGGCATCATGGGCATAAAAAACATTGACAAGTACCCCTTTGAAATCAATTTTGAGCATAACTATCTCAAACAATACAAGTCGGGGATGCCCAACACGAACGGCTATGTAAAGTTGCCTATTAGATACGAGAATAACCGAATCCTGATTCAGGCTGCAACGAGTGTAGGCGGCAAAACCATCAAGGGATGGTATCTGATGGATACTGGCAGTGGCAGCACGGTGGATTTCACGACACAGACCACCAATCAATACCATCTCGATGACATTCCGGGCAAGCGATACATTACAGATGTGCTGCAGATGGGTCTTGGTGACAAGAAACAGGAGGCCGTTGTCGATATGCTGTCCGATTGGATTGTCATTGGAAACGACACCATATCAGGCAGGCCCATTTCTTACATTCCCGAAGGCACGGGGGCATTCGACAAAGCGTCGTATATGGGAGTGATTGGCAACACCATCTGGTCGAAGTACAATATCATCATTGATGCCAAGAACCAAACCCTCTACCTTCGCCGTTTCAAGCCTCAAAATCCGCTAAATCCATCTTATGGCTATTCTTTCCGGAACCGCACCGACATTGGCCGGGGCTGGATTGTGTCATCGCTGGAAAGAAATTGCGATGCTGCTAACGCAGGCATGGCCTTGGGCGACACAATCATCACCGTCAACGGACGGAATGTCAAAGATTACACTTGGGAAGAGGAGTATTATATTGACGAGCAGCCCACCCAAATATTGGAAATCATCGGTGCTGATGGACAGCAAAAGCATATCTCGCTTGAGGCGAAGATGAGGTGGTAGGATTTTTCAAGAAAAAACACTAGAATAACGACTATTTCAGTGCTTTCACGGGGCACGCCTTGGTGCAGTTGTGGCAAAGGATGCACTCGGTGGCGTTCTTCCGGCTACGGGCATCGTTATTCACTTCCACATCCATCGGGCAAACATCCAGACATTTTCCACAATGGATGCACTTTTCCTCGTCGCAATGAATGCGGAGCAGGGAAAAGTAGCTCATCGGCTTCAGGAAGATGGTAATAGGGCAAATGTATTTGCAAAAAGCACGGTTGTCGCGGAAGGCAATGGCCAACACAATGCCAACGACATAGTAGAGGATATTTCCTCCGACAAACAGCCAGAACAGCACGCTTGGCGTCATCTTTTTGAGGTAAATCAAAACGGCTACCAAAACGATGGACAGAGCAAACATGATATATCGGATGAAGCCCAACTTTTTTCGCGGTCCCTTAGGTATCTTGTAGGGCAACAAATCAAGAATCATGGCAGTCCAACAGGCATAACCGCACCAGCCCCGGCCGAACAGCAACGGTCCGAATATCTTGGCAATGGCATAATGGAGCGTGCCCGCTCCGACCACACCGGAAATCAGATAATACCAGAATCCCTCTATCTGCATGTTTTCGCGGCAAATAAGTCCAAGGAAAACAAGGATATAGCTACCCACCGTAAACTGCACAAACTCGCGAGCGTGTTTCCAGCCAGCGGTCAACAACACTGAGCCAACGCCAAGACAAAGGCCGATATAGGAGAAGTTCAGCAGGAAAAACAGGTTCCCTGTCATTTGCCACAGCAGGATGGCGATGGCCTCGAAAACGAGAAACAGGATAATAGCGGTTTTATATTTCTTCAATTTCATGCGGCAAAAATAGAAAATATTGAACAATTCTTTTATCTTTGCATCCTAAAATTATAAAAAACACGAATATGGCTACAATTTACGATTTCAAAGCCCTGAACAACAAGGGCGCGGAAGTGGACCTAGGACAATACAAAGGCAACGTTCTCCTGATTGTCAACACCGCCTCCAAGTGTGGTTTCACTCCGCAATACGACGGACTGGAAGCACTTTACCAAAAGTACAAAGACCAAGGACTGGTCATCATCGGCTTCCCCTGCGACCAGTTCGCCCACCAAGAGCCCGGCTCGGATGAGGAGATTGCGGAATTCTGCCGCCTCAACCACGGTGTAACTTTCCCGCTGATGAAAAAGATTGATGTCAACGGCAAAAACGCAGACCCCATTTTCGAGTTCCTCAAAGCACAAGCCCCGACCGAGGAATACAAAGGTTTGAAAGCCAAAGCATCGGCAGCGCTGTTCAAGACCATCAGCAAGAGCGTGGAAAAAGAAAGTGACATCAAATGGAATTTCACCAAGTTCCTCATCTCCCGCGACGGCAGTGTCATCAAGCGTTTCCCGCCTACCACAACACCTGAGGAGATGGAGCAGGATTTGCAGGGGATGATTGGATAAAGCGACATGAAACAGCATCTTTCCGCCTCCCACTCTATCCGTCCCGATTTGCAAGCATACGTTGAACGCGAAATACTGCCACGATATGACAGTTTTGACGCGGCACATCAGCGCGACCATGTGGAAATGGTCATCCACCAGAGTATGGAACTGGCCGAGCAGACGGGCGCAGATGCGGAAATGGCGTATGTCATTGCCGCTTACCACGACACCGGCCTGTGCGAGGGACGCGAGCGGCATCATTTGGTTTCCGGAAGTATTATCCGCGCCGACCGGAATCTGCTCCGATGGTTCTCGCCCGAGCAGATAGAGACGATGGCTTGCGCTGCAGAAGACCATCGTGCTTCTGCGGAGCACGCCCCACGCACGCTGTACGGGCGCATCGTGGCAGAGGCCGACCGCTTCATCGACCCGATAACGATCGTCCGTCGCACTGTGCAATTCGGGATGGAACACTATCCCGAACTGGACAAAGCTGGCCATTATGAGCGGACCCTTCAGCATCTTCACGAGAAATACGGCCGTAACGGCTATCTCAAACTCTGGTTTCCGGACTCCCCCAACGCCCTACGGCTGGAAAAATTGCGCCAAATGATTGACGATGAACCGCAAATTCGCCGTATCTTTGACGAATACTGGGAAAAACATGGACTATTATAATGCACTTTGCCACCTGAAATAAAGAACTGATGAACATATTCCGCCTCATAACAACCCTATTTCTCCTGTGTTCCTCGTGTGCGTGGGCGCAGACCGATTCTGTCACGCTGGTAAATGCACATTGGCAGGTGGATTCACTGGACGGTATGGTCTTGAAAACGGCACGCTTCTCCCATCATGAATATTTCAAGAGCAACCAATTTATCGCCATATTGGAGATTCCGGCGCAGTCGGACAAACGATTGGCATTTGGTTATGAGCCAGTGCGTACCCATACGTCCACCATCGCGAAACGCCACGGCGCAGTGGCCGCTATCAACGGATCTTTCTTCGACATGAACCAGCACCACCCCGTTTGCTATCTTCGCATTGATGGCGAGGAGCTGGGCGAGAACACGCCTGGCACGGACACCATCAACCGAAAATATTATCAGTACGGTGCGCTTGCCTTGCGCGCGGGCACGCCACACATCCTGCGCACGGACAGTGTGCGCACGTGGGAGCAATCGCTGCCCGACAGCAACATCATGACCGCCGGCCCACTGCTAATCCTCCAAGGCGAAACGCAACCCTTCCGCCACGACCGCACCTTCGTCACCAAACGGCACCCACGCACAGCAATCGGCATTCGCCCAGACGGCACCACCCTGCTCTTCGTGGTGGACGGGCGCACCAAAGAGTCCGAAGGCATGTCACTGGACGAGCTAACGAATACTTTGAGATGGCTAGGCTGCCAGGATGCGCTCAACATGGACGGCGGAGGCTCCACCACCCTGTATATCAAAGGAAAACCTTACGATGGCATCGTCAACTACCCCATCGACAACGGCCGCTTCGACCACAAAGGCGAACGCAAAGTCTCGAACGCCATACTGATACTAAACAATTAGGTAAAAAAGGTACAAGAGGTGAATGGGGAGCAAGAGGTGAAAAGGCTACAGGGATCAGTCTTCAGTCTCTAGTCTTTCGTCTCAACTATAAACTCTAAACTCTCAACTATAAACTCTCAGCCTCACCCCATCAAACCGCGTATTGTATCGGCGGCAAGGGTATTTGGTGGGACCGCTAAGATAGTTTCCGTCCAGAATATTATACGTAGAGCCACACAACGAATCTATCAGGCGAAGCCCATCGGGGGCCACGTATAGCCACGACTCTTTCTCCTCATAGTCGTATGGACAGGCGCGGTCAAAGGCATTGAAATTCCATTCGTCAATCCGATAGACAATAATGCCATTCACTCCGCCAGTCAAATATTCGTAGCCGCCATATGTATTCAGTCTGTAATACTGTACATCGTTGGGATAGATCACAAAATCGATCTTCACGTAAGGCACCGGATTGTTATAGACGTCACAACAAACCAGCAATGGCAAAACGCATATCAGGAAAACAATAATCTTCTTCATATCGATTAATAAATGCCTGGAAAAATCTTATAGCGTTTCAAATCTGTGAACTCTTTCCCGAAAAATTGGGTATAGCGTTCGTAAACGGCCTTGGAGCGCGGAATGATGTTGGCGCAGGTCCAAAGCAGGAACACCAAACCGGATACAGACCACGTGAGAATGGCGAAACCCAACCACTCCAAAATTTCACCCGTGTAGTTGGCAGAGCTGATCTTGGTGAACGGCCAGCCTTGTGGCAGATAATAGTTGTTGTCGGTGATATCGGTACGCAAACCCCGGATAATACGATCGGCGTGCAGGTTGATGACCATGCCGAAAATGAAAATAGCAGTGCCCAAAATAAATTGCCACGACCAGAACCACGAGATTGGATAGGCATCCGCGGGGCAGAAGAAAAAGAGCCAACCGCCTTGCATGATGGCATTCAGGGTGTTGAATACAAAACCTGTGATAATGATGGAAATGGGCATTTTGCTCTGTCCTTTCATCAAAAGTGGAAAGATGAAGGACCGTTGGAAATAGTGGAATTCAAAAAAGAAGAACATCACAAATGTGACGATATTGAACGGTTTCACTCCTTCCAGTGTAGAAATGAAATAGAGCAACAGCATGGTGAAAAACACCGGGGACTCCATAATAAACCAACCTAAGTTGCTGCGCACCGACATGCCCCAGCGGTTGTTGAAGGTCATACCGTAAGCCGGAGTCACAAACTGCAAAGTGATGAAAACACCCACGCCGAGTACCGACATCACAATCAGGATATACTCATATATCTGGCTGAAAAGTTCCATAATCTCCTGTTTTTAGGAAAAATCCTTTCCGTTAAAAATCTTTTTGCGCTTGAAATAATGCAGGAACACCACCGATTTGGGGTATGTATCTGAAAACGCCAGTTTAGGCAAAGTATTGCGTTTGGCCTTGCAATGCTCATAGTTCTTATAGAAATCGCGCATGGCCTTATAGACCGCAATGAAATCCTTGAAATGTCCTTGCAACAGGAAAAACGCAGCAGCCACCTGATCGAGGAAAAATTTCACCACCAATGTCCGCTTGATGCGTTCATCAGGCAGGTTCTTGAGGAGCAAATAAAGGTTATTGCGGAAATTGAGGTAGGTTTTGTAGGAGTTGTTCTTGGGCAAGGTTCCACCGCCGATGTGATACACGACCGAGTTTGGGTTGAATTTGATTTTATAACCCGTATTCTTGATACGCCAGCAGAAATCGATTTCTTCCATGTGGGCGAAGAAGTCGGGGTCGAGGCCACCCATGGTGCGATACACGTCGCTGCGCACGAACATGGCGGCGCCGGAGGCCCAGAAAATGTCCGCTTCGGTATCGTATTGTCCGTGGTCCTTCTCCAAGTTGCCGAACACGCGCCCGCGACAAAACGGGTAGCCATATTTGTCAATGTAACCGCCCGCGGCCCCTGCATACTCGAACTCGTCGCGATGGTGATACGACAGCAACTTGGGCTGCACGGCCGCGATGGTCTCATTGGCGTCCATCATTTCTATAATAGGTTCTATCCAGTGCTCCGTAACTTCAATATCTGAGTTTAGAAGGCAGAAATACTGAGCATCCACCTTCTCCAACGCCATATTGTAACCGCGGGCAAAGCCCTCGTTGCGCTCGTGTTCCAGCACACGAATCTGTGAATAATTGGCCTTGAGAAAGGAAACAGAGTCATCGGAGGAAGCGTTATCCGCCACCACAATCTCCGCATAATCAGGCAAATACTTAACCAGAGCAGGCAGATACTGCTCCAGAAATTTCTTCCCGTTCCAATTTAATATGACGACAGCAAGCTTTGCCATGTGGTTTTCGATTAAAGAGTGCAAAAATATAAAAAATCTGTATCACTGCACTTTCACCTCATCGGTCATGATCCACACCTTCTCGCCGGGGGCGGCATGCCAGGCGGGCAATTTATCCACCGGCTCGGCCACGATGCGGATGTATTTGACCTTTTGGTTCGGAATCTTATGGCGCAAAATATAAACTTTGGGCTTGCTGTTGGCCTCCAAAGTCGGATCAATCGGCAACGCAACCTCTTCGGGCTTGCTGAACTTCCGGCCGTTCTTGGAATAGGCCACCGTCACCTTCTGCGGCAGGAACACCCACCGCGAGGGGTGGTGCGCGAAACTGAGCGTGACGGTCAATGTATCGTTCTGATTCTCATTTAATGCACATTTCAAATTCATCGGCTCACCATAATAACCGACCCAACCTTCGTGGAAGTTA
>Ga0265299_10002103_pt1 | contig 21032 bp, 27 predicted proteins | sample AusTroGonzalo_MG_4_FD_193485 | JGI IMG/M metagenome (GOLD analysis project Ga0265299, IMG submission 193485) | Bovine rumen microbial communities from tropical cattle in Woodstock, Queensland, Australia - Gonzalo_02 | ecosystem: Host-associated > Mammals > Digestive system > Stomach > Rumen ... | reverse complement strand
GACCAAGTCAGTCTCGAATTTATAGAACAGCAGGAAATCACACCATTCCTTGAGCAGCGGGCACGCCTGCTTCGACAGCTTCAGCTCCCAATGGTCATACTGGGAAAGCTGCTCGGGGTTGTCCACTTTCCTCTGAATGGCATGGGCGCAGAACAACACGCCCATTTTCGTGACAGCCTGGAAACGCGCAAGGCGGTCGAAAAATTCCGCAAGCGTGTCCCTAAGGAGCGAGAATCCCTTGCCGTAGGCGATTTCGTCCAGGCTGCGGATTTTGCGCGAGGTGCAAATGTCCTCGATGAGCAACTGCTCCATCCAGTCGGCGGTGTCCAGCACCAGCGTCTTGTAGTCGGCATGGTCGCGTTGGAGTTCGTCCAGGATGGCCTTCAGCTCTGCCAGGGTGCCTGGGCGTGGGATGCGGTCAACGTCCATACGGGATGAACCGCCCTCGAAGTCGATGAACAGCGGGCGCGGGAACTTGCTTGCCAGGGTGGTCTTGCCAATGCCTTCGGGACCGTAAATCACCACTTTTGGTGGTTTCCATTGCTTGCCTTTTTCAATTTTCAGCATTGGTGTCGTCCTCCTCTTCTTCCTTGTTGTCCTCGACGTTGCAGAACAAGTCGGCCTTCTCCTGCATGGTCATGATTTCAACGTGAGTTTCTTCAGTGTCCAATCGCGTGATCGTCTTCTTGCCACGTTCTGGGGCGTTGAATTCCACCTCGCAGTCCACTGGACGGTATTCGTAGCCGTCATGAATCAGGCGTGCGGCCTGCTGGATTACGTTCTCCTGCTGGACAATCTGCGCCTTATACTGGCTGGTGATTTCCTTCAGGCTGGATTCCAGTTCGGCCTTCTTGCGGGACGCCTGGGCCATTTCCTGCCCCAAAGACAGTTTTTCCTCTTCGGTCAGCACGCAAGGCAAAGTTTGCTTGATTTTTGATTTTTCCATGGGATTCTCCTGTTATGGTTGCTAGAATTGCTCCAGTTCTTCTTCTGGGGCGGGGGAAACGTTTTTTTCGGCGGGCTTGCGCAGGTCTTCCAAGATCTGACCATCTTCGATGATGATGTCGCACGTGTCGTCGTCTGCAACTCGTGTGGCTATGGCCTGCATGTTGTTCTCGGCAAGCCAGTCACGAAGTTTTGCCAGTTGCGCCCTGTCAAAAACTTCAAGCTGGTCCAGCAAGACGAATCCGCATTCTGGCTTGAGCTGGCGCACGATGGAGATTGCCACGATTACTCGCTCCATAGAGGACATGCAGTCCCACTTGGCGCCGTTGTAAACCAGCTCGCCCGCCTCGATGGTCAAACCAGGCAAAGGCATTTTCACGGAGTTCAGCAACGCCATTCGGCGCTGCCTCACATCCTCCACGGCACGACCAGCAGCGGCATATTCTGCCTCGGCCTGTTCCGCCTCGTCGCTGGCACGCGCCTTGTCCTGGTTCGTGCGGACCTGCGAGTTGATTGTGTCGATCTGCTCCAGCTCGGCATTGATCGCGGCGGTGTCCACGTCGGCCTCGATGGGCGCGGCCTTGGCTGCTGCCAGGTCGTTTTTGGCTGCTGCCAAGTCGGTCTGTGCGGCCTTGAGGCGCTGGTTGAGGTCCACGACCTCCGCATTGTAGCGTGTCACCAGGTCCTGGAGTCTGGCGAGGTTCTCTCGTTGCGCCTGGTGCTTGGCGTTCTCTGCCAGAGCGTCCTGGAGTTTCTTGGCCATTTCCGCGCCCGAAAGCGGCGCTTCGGGTGCATCAGGGTATTCTGGCAATTCGTCAGCGTAGTGCCGCTTGCGGTCGGCCTCGCGCCCCGCCAACAGGCGCTCGTCCGCGCGTTTGCGTTCCTCGTTGTCTAATGCAGTGAGTTCTGCTTCGATTCCCAGAGTGTCCAGCAGCGTCTTGGCTTTTTCCTTGTTGGAGGCATTCAGGAATTTCGGGAGGTCAAGGGCGAAAGTGGAAATAAAAGAATTGAGCAGCGTCTGGCCCGCCTTCTTGCCAGTCGGATCCACCACCTTCAGGTCTAGATTCTTTCCACTGCGGGTGACCACCAGGCCATTGGACAAGGTGATTTCCAATTTGGCAGGGGCCATACCATCGCGGTTCTGCGGTTCGGACGGTCGGTATTTCTCGCCGCCCAGGGCATAGGCGATTGCGTCCAATACCGAGGTTTTCCCTTGGGCATTGGCACCGCCAATCACGTTGAGGCCGTCGCTTGGCGTGATGTCCACCGCGCGGACACGCTTGATGTTTTGCAATTGTAATTCAGAGATTTTCACGTTAGATTTTTCCATTGATGAGTTTCTCCAGGTCGGTGAGTTTCACAAGGACGCGTTTTCCGACGCGTCGGGTGGGGAGTTTGCCGCTGGCGATCCAGCGGTGGGCGGTGGACATGCCGATCTGGAGCCGTTCGGCGGCTTCCTGGAGGGTGCATGTGCGGGTGTCGGACTGGATGGCCAGGTCGGCCCTCAGCTGCTCGGCGGAGTAGCCAGGTATCGCGTCGGCGATGGCCAGGATGGATTGCAGGTAGGTGCTCATTTTCCTCCTTATTCGTTGATATAGCGCTCGTATCTGTCGCCATGGCGGATGCCGTAATACCCAGGCTCGTAGGTGCCGTCCGCCTCGTCTTCTTCCTCGTATTGGCAAATCAGCCTAAGAGCCTCCTCGTGGGTGTCGCATTCCGCCAGCACGGATCCGTTGCAAGCGATTTCCACGTAGTATTTCTCGTTTTCCATGGTGATTTCTCCTAGGGTTATTGGGCAAATGGAAGTTCTGGGCCTTGGAGATATTCGCGGCGCTCCTCCTGTTCCCTGGCCATGGCTAGTTTATGCAGCTTGGCTCCCGCGCCGTAGATTCCTAGAATCGCCTTCGCGCAGTCATTTTCGAGGGGATGTGTGTCATCATGCAGCCAATAGCGGTCTTCAGTTTTTTCATTGATGATGGCAAACAGCTGGTGGTAAAGATCCGCCGCGTCGTCAGCCATTTCCCTGAGCGTCGCCGCGTCGAGGCCGCCTGCCCGCATGGACACATAGCGTTCTATTTCGCATTCGTTTTCGATTCGCCGCCTGCATAGCTTGAGATTGCATAGGCAATTAACTAGTGCCTCGTATTTCTCTTGGTCCGTTTTTTCGTCGTCATCGAGATAATTCAACATGCAGACCAGCTGGCTGCGCACCTCGCGTTTCAGGTAATCGGCAATTGTTTCCATTTTGGGTTTCTCCTGGTTGTTGGCGATTAAAGAAAGGAGAGGCAGGTCGCAGAGGCCAGTGATTTTGCCTGTCTGCCTCCCCTGGAGATTGTCACGAGTTGGCTGGCACCAGCATGGCCTCGAATATCGTCTCCACGTAAGTGCCGTCCATTTTCCGCAGTTCAATTCGGTATATCTGCTTGCGGCAGCAGCGTTCTGCGAATAGCTGCCTGGCCCGACGTTCGATTGCCGCTGGCCGCATGGACAGGCGGCGAATACGACCGATGGCCTCGGCAGCACTCCAGCTGCGTTTCAGCATTCCCTGTAGATCGACCAGCCCCTGCGTCTGGTCTGCATAGTAGGCGACTCCGATTGTGTTCATTTTGGGTTTCCTTTGGTTGTTGGTTAGCGGTTCTTCAGGCGGTTCTTGATTGCGCCGAAAAGGTATCCAGCGCCCATCGGGATTGCCCAGCAGGTCAGCAGGGCAAGAGCTAGCAGCAGATCAGTCGTTTCGTTCATTGGTTTTCTCCTGGGTTGGTTTACTGTCTATTGTCATTTTACGGACAAAAAAATTCTCATATGCATCAACGATAAGACGACGCATGGTGTCGCTCTTCGACGCACACCGCATTGCCGCCTGCACTGCGGTAAGCTGGTGTAACAGATCTTGATTTGCCTTTAAACCGATTAGCATTGTTTCCTCCTTGTTTTTCCCTGGCGTTTGACATAATTTACTGTCTATTGCCAATATTTCAAGCAGAATTTTTAAAATTTTTAAAAATTTTTTATTGAGGGGTTAAACCGATAAACATAAAGTGCTATATTATAACAATTTAAAGGTTTAAACAAAAATTAAAAATAGTTAAAACGACAATGCAAATCATTAAGGCAGTAGAAGATAAAATCAAGGCCGAACGTGCGACAGGAAAAACCTATCAGGCCATCGCTGACAAGCATCGCATTGACCAGGGATATATAGTCAATCTCATCAATGGCAAACGCCCGTGGTCAGGAATTTCCCTAGGGACACTGGAACGAATGTTCCCGCACGCAACTGTGGACCTGGACGGACGCTCGAACATCGTCGCCTCCCGCGTGGCGTCGCCTGGAGATGGCAACATCACCTACGGAGACAAATCGGAGGCCCTGCGCTCCGCCATCATCGGGGCCATCATTGACCTGGACATCCCTGCGGATATTCTGGCCAAAGTCTTAAAGACTGTTAAAAACACGGAGGTAGTATAACCATGAAAACATTACTACTTCTGGCGACATTGCTTATGCTTACTGGATGTCAATACGGATATGGCAGCCATTCTAACAGGCTAACTCCCAATGCATACGGACCAGGTGTGCACATGGACGAATATGGAAGGCCAGTCAAGCTCTACACGCCGAACGGCGTCCCTGGAGAACAGGTGCAGATCAAGCCAAACGCATATGGTCCTGGCGTCCACATGGACCAGTATGGAAGGCCAGTATATTCCGTCCCCGCTTTTTAGTGAAACCACCCATAGGAGGCTTAAATGAAAATCATCCCAGTCATCTGCGCCGCCGCCATGCTGTGCACGTCATGCGCGTCAATCCTCTCTAAAAACGTTTATAACGTCAAGATAGACTCCACGCCGCAAGGCAAGGATTTCACCGTCATGGACGCGAGGAGACAAGTCGTAGTCCTGACAGGAAGGACGCCCGAAACAGTCGAACTGTCGTCTGGCGGAAACGTCCGCGCGGGGGATTATCGAATCGAAATCCAAGACGGGGACAAGACCGTCGTGAAAAACGTCACGGCCACCATTGACGGCTGCTTCTGGGCCAATCTTATAGTGCTGCCATTTTTCATCGAAGGAATGCTCATCGACGGCTGCACAGGCGCGGCGTGGAAGCTGCCAAAAGAAATCCACATCAACCTGCCAGATGCAGAATGATTCTCACAAAGTGCGAGAAATACTTTGTTGATTACCAAGCACTTGCGAATTACAAACTCACAAGAATTTCCCAAGTGTATAAATCGTTGATTCACAAATACTTAGGAGTTATAAGAAAACTATATATCTAAAGATATATATTATTAGCTTGTAACTGTCGTTACCTATTACATGGGCGTAGCTGTTACAAGAGGGGGGCTTATAGACCGCCCCCTCTCGTAACTACGGCTATATAGCCTAACGCTACGCTCTGTCCATGTAACTACGGTAACCTCCAAGTTACTTGCTACTTTTTAAGGTAGACACCAGATACAACCAAATATAACCAAATACCACTAAAAAAATATTTTTCATATCCATATAATCTTATTGATTATCATATATAACCAACTTGTTACAAGCAACTTGAATATGCGTGTACAAGGGTGTATCTTATCCCCGTGGAACGAGCTTTCAGACAATTTCTCCGAGAACTCATCTCGCTCACACGGGCACACCAGAGGATTTTCCTCCACGCGGTGCAGCTCTCCCCTATAGTCCCTGGAGCGGGAGACATCTCTCGCCTGGCTGGACTGTGCCAATGCTCTAGGCACACCGTCGCACGCGCGTTGAGGGAAATCCAGGCCAGGCCGATTCTACGTCATTCGATTATCATTCGCCACTGGAGGAGACATGCCGACTGACAGACCAAGGACCAAGAGCGCCATGAAGACCTGGCTGATGCAGCGACAACTTCAGGCGGCTGGATATAGCATCCCTCATCGCAATGGCAGAGGAAGCATTCGCGCCAGGCTCTACGCGAGATATGTCGTGGCATTCAACCTGCTGGCAGAGGCATTAGGTATCACGCCAGACCAGGCGACACGCAATGTCGAGTATAGGCTGGCAAAGTTCGACCGTGGATTGCCAAGGCCATTGCTCCATCACTCGCATTTTTCCCACAGGAAGCGGTTTGATGGGAAGCCGCAGGCCATTTGCCCCGTCTGCGGGTCCGTCCTGGACCTGGACAATAGCACTTGGACCCCGAACCCCGAAGCCCTGGACCTCGAACCCTTGGATGACCTGGACCCACAAGACACTTCGGACCTTGGACCTTTGGGCTCCAAGCCCCAAGACCACCCACAAGAGTAGCTGTGTTTCCTGCGTGTGTATTCACGCTACGAGTGTGATTCGTCCGTCCCTCTCGTTTCGTTGCGTAGTTTTTTTTGCGAGGTGGTGGGGCAGGGTTGGCGAGGCCGAGGCCAGGGGGTGCAGGCCCGACGCCCCGCCCCCCGCCTACGTACTGCCCCATACCCCCCGAAATCAAATTTTGGAAATGTAATACATGGCCGTCAAGAGCAGGACAATCTCGTTGCGGATACCAGAGAAGCTGTACCAGCGTCTCCAGGAGGTATCGAACGGCGGGAGCGTAAGCAGCTGGATAACGCGTGCGATAGAGGACCGTCTGGAGAACCGTCCTGTTGTGATAGCAGGGACCTTGAGCGAGCGTCAGCAGCAGAAGGTAGTTACTGCGCAGGTGCAGGCTGGTCGGACTGTGATAGAGACTGTGAACGAGTTCATAGCGTCCAATCCCGACTGGTTTGCGAAGCTGCCAGAGGACCAGCAGGGGAAGATAATCAGCGAGATTGGCCTGAAGCTTGCGCGGCGTGATTCAGGGACGGACAGCGGGACGTTGAGCCTTCTGGAGAGCCTGAAGGGTCTTGACCAGATGGAGGACATCACTTCGGAGCTTTCGCGTGTTAAGGGGGAGCTGTTCAAGGCGGAGCGTGAGCGCGACATGGCCTTGCAGGTGTGCCACAGGTGCCGCGACATCAAGGAGAAGTCGGCGTTTGTGGAGCTGGCGTGGGAGGGCTGGACGGAAATCTGCTGGCAGTGGCTGGTTCGGAACGCCCTTCCAGGGATTGGCGACGGTGGCGGGCTTACGGACGCTGGCCGCGAGGCGGTGGCGAAGGAGGTGTTGAAGTGGCTGGAGAAGAACGTCCAGACGCCCTGACGCCCTCCGAAGTCGAGTGTGTCCGCAAGGAGCTTCGCTTCTGGCTGCGCCGCTGGTACCGCAGTCCATTGGACTACGTGATCGAGATGCTTGGCGACATCCCGACGCACCAGCAGGCCGAGATATTGCGTTCTTTCGAGCGTCATCCGTTCGTGGCTGTCGCCTCTGGGCACGGGATAGGGAAGACTCGTCTGATGGGGTGGCTGGTGAACTGGTGGCTAGACACCCGTGGGAAGGTCGCCCCGATAACGGGGGCTGGCGGGGACCAGCTTGGCGTGACGGTCTGGAAGGAGGTCGCGGACACTTGCCGCAGGAAATGGCCATTCCTTGCGGACCGCTACGAATGCCTGACTGAAGAACTCCGCTGCAAGGAGGACCCGTTGATTTCCCGCGCGGTTTTGCGCACAGCGCGTCCCGACAACAATGACGCCTTGCAGGGTTTCCACGACTGCATGTTCTTCATCGACGAGGGTTCGGGCGTGCGGGACGCGATCTTCGAGGTGGCCTCTGGCGCGATGGGGGACCCTGGCAACTGCGGCTTCATGGCGGGCAACCCGACGAAGACCAGCGGCTACATGCACCAGATCTTCCACGGGAAGACGTTCTGGCACCTTCTCCAGTTCAGCAGCGAGGACAGCCTGGCGGAGAGGGAATACTCCTATCCCTACGTCGACCCGATGGGCGAGTTGCGGATGGTCCGCTGCCATGGCAGGCAGACGACGCGCTGGATCCAGGACATGCGGGACCAGTACGGCATCACCAGCAACGTCTATCGGATCCGCGTCCTCGGAAAGTTCGCCAACCTGGGCAACGACTTCATAGTGCCAGGCGAGTATATCGAGAAGGCCTGGGCGCAGCGGGCGGCGGGCGTGACTCGCTATCCACGTCGTCTGGGAGTTGACCCAGCCTGGATGGGCGACGACGACACGGGCGTGGTGGTCAGGGAGGGAGACAGGATTCTCCATGCGGAGAGCTGGCACGGCTTCGACCTGGTGGAGAGCTTCGACCGCGTGCGGATCCTGTTCAACGAATGGAAGTGCGACTGGATCCACGTGGACGCGATCGGCGTGGGCGCTGGCCTCTACGACATGCTGTGCCATTCGGTCTGGCGCGGGCGGATGGGCTATCCAGTCCTGAAGGTCATGGCCAGCGAACGTGCGCCAGAGGACGGCGAGGCGCCTTGTCGGACGCTGCGCGACTGGCTGTGGTGGCGCTGCCGCCAGTTCTTCCGCACGAAGGCGCCCGTGTTTGTCGGCAGCCCCGACAACGTCGGCTTCCGTCAGCTGGCCAAGGAGGTCGGAGAGCCGACCTACAAGATTTCGGGCGGGAAGGTGGTTGCCGAGAGCAAGGACGACATGAAGAAGCGTGGCCTGAAATCGCCCAACCTTGCGGACGCATTGAACGTTACCTTCTTCGGGGACAGTGATATTTTTTCAAAAAAAGTCATAAGTTCTTCAGAATTAGCATACAGATACGGCAAAAAAAGCCGAAAGGAGCTGAATTGGAAGGTCCTCTAGGGCCAGATTTGGAGCACTGGGAGTTCCAAATCTGGTACATATAAAGGGACAAGAGTTTTTCAAAGTCATGGAGATAGACAGCCAACACAGGTTTCGCAGGATGCTCGACGCGGCGGAGCGCTTCGAGGAGAAGTGGCGCCGCGAGAACGAGGAGCATTACCGCTACTACGACGGCGACCAGTGGTCGGAGGAGGAGAAGCGCACGCTTGCGCTTCGTGGCCAGCCGCCCGTGGTGGTCAACCTGACAGGCGCCATGATCGACATGGTGCGTGCGCTTGAGGTGCAGCAGCGGGTTGACATCCAGGTTGTCGGCCGCGAGGAGAGCGATGACGACATGGCCACTCTCCTGACGGCCCTTCTGAAACAGGTCTTCGACCGTGCGCAGTTCGACTACTATCTGAGCAAGGCGTTCACCGACGCCCTGATCGGGGGGCGCGGCTGGATCAAGCTGGACGTGAAGCCCGACATTCGTGGCAAGGACCAGATCCAGATCGACTACATCCCGTGGGAGCAGGTCTTTCTGGATCCGTTCTCCATCAAGCCCGACGCCAGCGACGCGAGGTACATCATCCGCGTCAAGTGGATGGACAGGGACGTTGCCAAGATGCTCTTCCCTGGTTCCGAGGAAGTCATCGACAGCCGTTTTGATTCGAACTCCTTCGAGGGGCAGGAGCATGAGGCGCAGATGAACGCCAGCGACCGTGGCCTGTATCACTACTACGACTACAAAAACCAGCGCATCAAGATCTGCGAATGCTGGTACACCAAGCCTGTCCGTCGTTCGGTGGAAGTCCAGGACGAGGTGACTGGCAGGAAGAAGCGCGTGGAGGTCTTCGACCAGGAGGTTCATCGCTGCGTCTTCAGCGACGACATCATTCTGGAGGGCAGCGCCCAGAACGACGGGGCGAACGAGAACCCTCTCAAGATCAACATGATTCCGCTGGTCCCGCTGGTCTGCTCCAAGGACCGCCACGGGCACCCCGTCGGCATGGTCAAGAACATGGTGGGGATCCAGGACGAGATCAACAAGCTCAACAGCAAGCTGATTCACAAGTTCGGGACCAGGCAGGTCATCGCGGAGGCTTCCGCCGTGCAGGACCCAGAGGAATTGCGGCAGGAAATGCAGCGTCCCGACGGTCTTGCGATTCTGAACGAAGGCGGTCTTGGAAAGGTCAAGGTGGACTACAACACCGAGGACATGGGCTACATCTCCAACCACATGGGCCTGATGCTGTCCATGCTCCAGCGCGAGACGGGCGTGAACGATTCGACGCTTGGCTTCGGCGGCGTGAACGAGCGAAGCGGCGTCATCCAGTCCAGCCGAATCGCGCAGGGCAACACCCTCCACACCCCGAAGCTTGAGAACATCCAGTTCTGCAAGCGCAGGGTGGCCTACATCGCCCTGCGGCTCATGGGCGCCTACTACACGGACTACCGCGTGCTTCGCGTGACGCAGCCCAACGGCATGACCGAGAGCTACGCGTTCAACCAGCCAAAGATCGACCAGGCGACAGGGAAGCCCGTCGGGATTCTCCACCAGATCGAGGACACGCTGGAATACGACGTGGTTCTGAAGAAGGTCCCGCCGTTCGACAGCATCCGCGACCGCCAGCTGGTGATTTTCAGCGAGGTGCTGAAGACTGGCGTCATCGCGCCAGAAATCGCTGCGGAGATCCTGCTGTCCCTGTCGGACATCCCGAACAAGGAGGAGATCCTGCGGCGCACGCAGATGATGGCGCAGCAGCAGCAGGACATGGCCGCTCAGCAGCAGGCCCTGGACATGGCGCAGCAGGAACAGCAGATGGCCCTGGACGCCCAGGCAGCCCAGGCAGGAATGTGATTTTCAAATCCGTGGCCCCCCGTCGCAGTGGCGGATTCGGGCACGCGGCATAATGGAGAATACAGATGGAAGAAAAAGACAACATCCAGGTGCAGGAGCAGAAGGACGAGCAGCAGGATTCCAGCTTTGTCGAGATGCTTGACGGCGAAGGCCATTCTCAAGACAACGACATCCCTGAATTCCAGGAGGCTCCAGCCGAGAAAGCTCCAGCCAGCGCCCCCGAAGAAAAGACGGATTCGGCGCAGGCTGACAACAACGGTGAGATTGAACGGCTTAACAGTCAGCTGGAGCGCGTCAAGAAACGCCTTCACGACACCCAGGCCCGTCTTCACGAGGAATGCACCAGGCGTGCGGAAATCCAGAAGGAGCTGTCCGACTTCCAGCAGCGGGAAGACAATCCCGACGACTGGTTCTCCGACGACGACAAGAAGCGGCAGAAGGAACTTCAGCAGCAGATCGCCGAATCAGACGAGCGTCTCCGACAGATCGACGAATCCTCTACCGCCCAGGCAGACGAGGCGAGGGAGGAATGGCTGGCCGCGGCCGACAGGGCCGCCAAGGCGCATCCCGACTTCGCCCAGAAGGTCTATACGGACCTGGGGGGCCTTATCGACCCGCAGAGCAAGGGCTTCAATCCAGCGGTGCGCCAGGCGTGGGACGCTCTGGCAGACAAGTCGCCAGAAAGCGCCTACAAATTCGCCACCGACATGCTGGAACGCATCGAGGCGGTGAAGGATCCTGCGGCATACAAGGAGAAGGTCCGCCAGGAGATTTTGGCAACCCAGGGCACACAGGCGCCGACTGGCGCGGCAGGCTTCGACTTGGTGAACTCCGCACGAGGGGATTTGCCCGAGCCAGCCGAGACGGACGGCTTTGTGGAGGCCCTCTTCAAATGAGGACTTAACCAATGGCATACTTCATTCGGGACACTGGTAACAATCTGACTCCGCTTCAGCATAGTTACAACATCTTTAAGGAATACATCACCAAAAACTTCTTCAGCACCATGATCGGCAAGCGCGACAGCGGCAAGCCGATTGTGATTGACGACCAGGTTTTCAAGGGGAAGAACGCAGGCGACGTAAGTCGGTGGCATTTTATCCCTCAATATAAGGGCAAGGGGATTCTGGGACAGAACCCCTCCATCACTGGCAACGAGAAGACCCTGGATGAATTCTACATGGATCTTCGCATCGACCAGGTCGCCCAGGCTTTCAAGAAGCGGGGCAAAATGACGGACGTTCGCACGATTTGGAACATCCGCGACGAGTTCAAGAGCCAGTTGGCAGAGTGGTTCCGCGACTTCACTGAGACGGATTTGGTCTATGCCCTCACTGGCTTGAAGTCTGATGGCGCGACTTGGATTGAAGGTGCCGCAGCCATGAGCACTGATCTGGTCAACGGCGTTGGCCGCTGTTTCCGTCCTGACTATGCGGACAGCAAGTTCTCCGTGGTCAAAGTCGCCCCTGGCGACACCGACGGCACCAGCCTGACTGGAGCGATCAATTCTGGAGACGTCATGAACACCTACCTGCTTGACGAGCTTCAGAGCCTTGCCAAGACCGCAGGGAAGTATGCCATGCGACCGATTCGTGCCATCAACAACGAGGAATACTATATCCTCGTCATCCACCCGAATGCGGCAATCGACCTGCGCCGCGATCCTCGCTGGGAAGAACGCGCACGCGCTTCGATGACTGGCAAAGGCTCCTTGGACAACGACCCGATCGCCACTGGCGCAATCGGCGTGTGGAACAAGATCATCGTCAAAGAGGCGGACAAGATTGTCGTTCAGAGCAACGCGGCTGGTTCCGTCAATGTTGCCCGTAACCTGCTGCTTGGCGCCAATGCCGCGCTGCTGGCGTATGGTCAAAATCTTGACTACAAGGAGGAACGCCGCGACTACGACCGCGAGATGGGCGTTGCCGCAGACGAGATCCGTGGCAGCAACAAGATCACCTTCGACGGCTGCGACTTGAACGTTGCCCAGGTGCCCACCTTCGTTTCTCTTTAATAAGGAGGTAAACAACAATGCCTAGTGTAGATGTCACTTCTAAAGTCAGCCGCTTGAACGGCGTGAATTCCGACGCCAATTACGTCCATACCGACGCATACCGCCTTCCGATTATGACGCTTGGTATTTCGGGCTATGGCGACAATCATCCGTTCGCCGTGCTCCCCAAGGGCCGCGCGATCACCCGTGTCACCGTGATTGCCCTGGAATCTGTCACCAGCTCTGGTTCCGCGACGGCCCAGATCTGCGTGAAGCATGGTTCCGCCTCTGCCGTTGGCCTGCATACCGCAATCGGCAAGGCGAATCTCGCCGCTGGAATGGTCAATGTTGCCGAAGTCGCCGCGAAGACGGCCTACTCTAACACCGAGGAAGGCGTCCTGTCTCTGCTTGTCGGCACTGCCGACCTGACGGCTGGTGAAATCCTGGTTCTGGTTGACAGCATCCCTGTCGGCAAGTTTCTAAGCAACGGTTAACCCGTTACGCGCCACATGGCTTCAAGTTCCTTTGCACAACTGAGGTCGGAAATTCGCAATGATTTCCGTGACGAGCTGGAGACTATGTTCTCCGACGAGCAGCTTGACGCCATGATTGACGAAGGCCAGAGGGAATACTGCCTGGCAACGGGCTGTCTTCATGGCAGAACCGAGGTGGTCATTCCCTTTGGCGGAGGCCCTTGCATTGCACCAGCCGACTTCATTCGCCCAGAACGCATGGAAAGCGTGGACGGAGGCGAGATCAAAATCGTCAGCCAGTCTTTCCTTGACCATGGCTGCGACTGGAGAAGGCAACAGGGCCGCTATCCCAGGGCGGTTGTCTTCGACTTTGACAGTTGGGGACTGTTCCGCCTTGCCCCTTTGCCAGAGGATGGGAAAGTCGTGGGAACGCTTTATTACGAGCGTTTTCCCGCCTCTGGCATTTTAGAGGTAAAAGAGCGCGACACGCTGTGCGAGTATGCGCTGTTCCTTGCCTACACCTATGCTGGAAAGCCGCAGGCGGTTCAGCACATGGACGCATGGAACGGCATGGTCCGCCAGCGCAGGGCGCAACGTGGAAGCCTCTATGCCAGACCGCGAATCCGTTCTGGAATGTTCTACTGATGAAACGCGAGGAAATCATTCAGCTTGCCAGGCACTACCTGAACGACCTTGAGGGGGAAGTGTTCTCCGACAAGGAGCTTGGCCGTTTCCTTGACGACGTTTCCAGGAAATATTTCATGGACACTGCCAGCGCAAGAATGGACGTGCCGATTCTTCTTGAGGAAGGCAGCTTCGATCTTCCCAACCATGCCCTCGCCGTTCTTCGCGGATGGGACGACGTTGGAATGAATCTTCTTCTTGGCACGTCCGACGACGTGGACAGGCTTGACTGCAAGCGCGAACACGTGGAAATGGTTTACGAGGACTTGTCCGACGACGGCGCCTTTCGCGTCTCCCCCGACGTGGAGCAGGCCAAATGGCGGACGACGGAGAACACCGAGGGCTATGGCGTGGTCACGCAGTTCTACGGGATTGCCTGCGGCTACGACTACGGCACGAATTTTGACATTTTCTTCTTCCAGCATGTCGGTTCCATGCAATACGTCAGGCAGGGGGAAGTTCGGGAGATACATGATTACCTTGCCTTGGTTTACGGTGTCTGCGCAAAGGCGTTCAACACCGACACGGACTTGACACATGTCCAGAAGGCGAGTTTCTATGAACAGCTTTACCGCCAGCGCGTAAGCGGAAGAAGCATCGTCACACGGGCGGACGCGCACGCGCCACGTAGAGGAGAATACTTCTAATGTCGGAAGACCAGGTGAACATCGGGCTTCAGCACCGCTTGATAGGGGCGGAGGACGTTGATTGGGACAAGGACTGCAAGAACGAGCAGACGGAATTTCTCACTCCGTTCAGCGTCACGAAGCCGCTGTCCAAAATCAATTCTGAGCATGTTCCGCTGGACAAGGAAACCTATCTTGCCTTGGGCGGAGCAAAGACCATTGGCGAGGCATTGCGGACTTTGAAGCGCACTGGCGGCGGCGGGGGTGGCGGAGGTTCTTCTTCAGGAATGGAAGAAGACACGACCGTTGAGATAACCAGCGAATATTCTACGCCAGCGGATATCAAGGAAAACTTGATCGACGGCATGGAAAGGGATTTAGGCGGGAATGTTCTGACTTATGTCTTTGCGGCGAATCTCGCACGTTCTTTCTCCAATCCTCTGGTATTTGAAGGATTTTACGACGGGAAGCTGGTAATTGATCTCAATGACAACACTATCAGTCTTGCGGCGAATGTGGCTGGAGTGATACGGCTGTTGAACTGCCAATGCATAGTAGAGATCAAAAACGGCACGATTTCTTTTGCAGGACAGTCAACCGCTTCTGGTGTTACCGCAGAAGGTTGTTCTTCGGTTAAATGCACGGACATTAGCTTTGTCAACAATTCTTCCAGTTCCAACTCGTATGCTTTCTATGGCCTGTCAACGGACTGCCATTTCTCGTCCTGCTCTGTGACCAATGGCTTGTTCTACAAAGGTGGGGAAAGATCTAACAATGCCTGGTCGGAAGTTGGCGGGAAATGGTCTGCCATTTTGCAGCAGCGCGTGGCGGTAGATGATGCCCTGGACAAGATAACAGCGATTCAGGAAGGCTGGCGTGACTTGTTTGCCGACAACTACATTGTTTCGCGTGGGACCAATTCTTCTGGCGTTTCCTGGGTTGAGTATAACAGCGGATTGCTGATCCAGTGGGGAAGCACGAAGATTACGCAGAAATATTTTGCAAAGAACGCAAACGGCGTGGTTGACAGTTCTGCCTCAAAAATCTATGCGAAAAGAATTACCTTGGCAAAAAAGTATAGCAATGCTACCTATTTCGTTCAGGCTTCCGTTAGCTTTGACTGTTCCTATGATTCAAAATTGGTGGACGGCAATCTATATGCGGTTCCAATAGAGCCGAAGGGAACCAGAAAAGTCTTGATTCCAAAGGGCGAAGTGAGCATGGACAACAAGCATTTCATAATCATTGACTATGGATATTCCACCGCCACTGACTCTGCCAACACTCAAAATAGCGAATTAAACAATTATGAATGGCTGACCATTGGCATAATTCATGACGACGACAAGACTGACGTGGAAGAACTCATAGGAGAATAACAACAATGGCTGAACGCGATCTGCATTTTCTGAAAGGGCCGAATGGTTACTACTATATTGCCGCAGAAGGAACACCAGGCAAGCCAGGAGATAACGGGACAGACGGCACCAGCGTCTATATCGCCTATGCCAGTGATTCTTCCGGAAGCGGGATTTCTCTTTCGCCCGAAGAAGGTCTTGGATATGTCGCGTTTGTTCGTGGTGAGGCAGGACTTGAAGATGAAGATGAGATTCTTGCTTTGTTTGTTGATGCCTCGTGGCGTCCAATTGGCGGCGCTGAAGTGATTGTAGATGATTCGTTTGTTGAGAATTCCACAAATCCAGTTCAAAGCAAAGTGATTCAACAGGCTTTGGATAATAAAGCCGATTCAAGTCATACTCATGCTCAATCTGACATTACGGGATTAAATACTGCCTTGGCAGGGAAAGCCGATTCAAGTCATACTCATGCTCAATCTGACATTACGGGATTGCTTACCACACTTGGCGTGGCTGTGAATTTTGTTGATTCAATTTCCGACGTTGCTGCATTATGGAATAGCGACACGGCTTTGCGTGGGACGAAACGAGTTTACATCGGAGCAGGTGAAAACACTACGGACGAAAAAGACATTTTGCTTGGCCATATTTATCGGCTTGAATTTTTGTCCACGACATACACCTACACCATTGGCGGAGATTCAGAAACGAATCCTGTTCCTTCTGCCTTGTCCCCAGGAGAATGGGTTGAGATTACCGAAACCGCATATGAAATTGAAAGTCCTATTCCGTCAGGAGGAAGCGGATATCCAGACTGGAATGACACATACACCGACAATGACGGAGACGGTATTTTCAATGGGCCGACTTGCGGTGCGGCGCCTGATGACCAAGGGAAACATTGGGGTGACGGCTACTACTATACATTTGATCCCGATACTTCTACGCTTGTTCGGCATCACTACGACCAGTGGGGAGAAGTCAGCTCTGAACCTCAAGAATACGGAATTCTCGTTCCTGCCTATGATGAAACAATTGACAGCAGTGCAGGGTTTTCTTCGGCAGACGTGACGGAAACCGAAGTCGTGGTCGGAGTGGAATTTGTTCCGAACGACACAACTCAGCGTCCTTGGCGAATTATTGGCGAGCGCACAGTGACGGGGTGGTCTATCACGGTTCTATGGCAAGACATTACTCCAGACATGGGCGGTTCCTGCGATTGTGGCCCGACTACTGAAGTTACCGCATTGTCTGGTGCGTCTGGAGAAGTGGAGCCAGGAAAGGTTTACAGCCTGGATATGACTGCAAACTTCACTTTGTCCGCAAGCACTGAAACGGATTATGGCGAGGCAGTTGTGTTTGTCACGCCTGGGAGTTATACGTTCTCTGTTGCCTCTGGCATTACATTGTCTGCCGAAATGACTTCTGGCAATCGTTACCGCTTGCTTGTGTCCTGGTCGCCTTTTGGCGTGTTTGTCGAACAGACTGGCGAATGGGAGGTTCCTAGTGCTTAAGCATAGTCATATAATGCAGATTCTTGTAATGGCTAGCGGAGAAAGCCAGCCGAAAGTCACTTATACGGCTTCTTCAAAACAGACGTTGTATGACGACACGGGCGTAGTTTCTCATGATTTTTCTGACGGAGTAGGCGTAATTCGTTATTCCTCCGTTTTGACGGAAATGCCAGATTCTTTAAAATCCACGGCAATAACATCTGTTACATTTTTTTCTAGCATAAGCCGCATTGGGGTTCAAGCTTTTCAGGACTGTACATCTCTTTCTTTGACAGAACTTCCTGATAAAATAACTTTTATTGATTCATTTGCATTTTCAGGTTGTTCATCTCTTGCTTTAACCAGTCTTCCTGTAAATATAACTTCAATAGGAACGGCAGCTTTTTATAACTGTTCTTTGCTTGCTTTAACTACATTGCCAGCAGGAATAACTACAATTAGTACTAGTGCTTTCCAGAAGTGTACTGGTTTGACTTCAATGACATTGCCAGCAGGAATAACTACAATTAGTAGTTACGCCTTCGAGGGGTGCAGCGGCCTGACCTCCCTGACGTTCCTTGGCACACCATCAAGCATCAGTTCTAGTGCTTTTTCCAATTGCACCAACCTCACCGACATTTACGTTCCCTGGGAAGAAGGCGACGTGGCAAGTGCGCCTTGGGGGGCGACCAATGCGACAATTCATTACGAATATAAAGAAATGCCAGAAAACGGGCTGGTGTATTATCACCCGCTAGACGAGGAATTGTCCACTTTACCAACTGGTCAATCGATTACACAGAGTGGATCGTGGACATATGGCACCGTAGGCGGCGTGCCATGCGCCACCAAGGGCAACGGCAACGCCTCCATCCTGTGCCTCGACGGGACGGGGATTCCCGTCGGCGGGGCGGCGCGTACCCTGTCGTGCTGGATAATGGCCACGCAGTCCCGCGCCATCGACATCTGCGGATGGGGCGGCACTTCCACCGAGAATTCCTGGAGATATAAGACCGGCTCCGGGCCGAGCGTGACCATGCCGCCCCAGAGCCTAAATGCTTACTCGGTGGAACTCAATGTCTGGCACCACTACGCCGCCGTCTACGCAAACGGCGTCACCCTCTGGTACGTGGACGGCGTGGCCAGCGGTTCTCCGCTGGAGCGCGTCCTAGACACCTCCGCCGTGTCGAGCACCTATCCAGTGTTCGTGGGGATAGCGTCGTGGCAGTACGGATTCCGCGTCGCGGCAATGCGTATCTATAATCGTGTTCTGGATTCACAGGAAATACAATCTTTGTTCTCTGAATTTCAACCGACAGCTCTTGTTGCAAGCCTTCTTGGAATAAGCAACGAAGAAGAAATTTGATTTCCCCGTAGTCATGTTGACTATGGGATTGGAGGTAAAACACAAGCAAAAAGGAGGGATGAGGTGAGAAATGACGGCTCTTGACATTCCATCATATAGAATCGTCTGTCAGTCGCTTCCAGGCGGAGAAATTCTTGACCGTTACACGGATGCGGAGATTGCCGCCATTTGCAACGGCGTAGGTGCGGCATGGACCGACAAGGTTCTTCCGAAGGCTTCTTCCATTCTGAATCGTGCCCTGCCTTGGGCGATTGCCCCTAGCATTATCCATGATCTTGCCTATCACGAAGGCATTGGAGGAAACAAGGGCAGGGAAAAGGCCGATGACAATTTCCTTTCTGGGTGCTTTCAGCAAATTGAGTTGGCCAGCGATTTTCCGTGGACACGCTGGTGGCGCCAGCGCAAGGCACGGGCACTTCACTCAATTCTGCGCAAATACGGGCAAATGGCCTGGGGAGGGAAGTAATGGACAAGGATCAATGGGGAAAATTTCTTGACGACATTGCGGTCATTCGCCGTTTGACGGAAGACAACCACAAGGCGATTTTTGGCGACGGGAAACCAGGTTTGATCGAACGTGTGACGACATTGGAAAGCCAAGCCGTACATGACCTTCCGCAACGGGTGACCAAGCTGGAAAGCCATGTGGAAGCGGCGACTTGGGGGATTAGAGCCTTTTTCGCCGTGGTCGGGTTTGTGGCAAGCAAGGTAATTGACATCATTGTTAATTGGAGGTAAAGATGAAGAAGTGCTTTTTGGCTTGTATGCTCTTGGTGTTGTTGCTTTTGACTTCATGTATAATGCAGTCGCATAATCCCCTGCAGATTTTGACTGGCAAGCAAACAAAACTGGGCTTCGGAGACTACGGAGCGTTTAATCACAAAGAGGGTTTGGTAATCTCGGATATTCCAAGGGAGAACACGACCTTGGAAATCGAGTTTGATTCGGAAGCAGGTGTTTCTTATGATCCTCAAACTGGTTCCGTCAAAGGGATTGTGAAAATCACCAGATCGGTTGGCCCCCAGATCACGGGATACCTGGTGGAGCTTGCGCAAGTTTCTCCAGATGCCGCATTGGAATATCTTAAAAGCCTTTCCGAAAACAAATAATGGCCGTCTGGAGCACAAACAATTTCACAGGGGGGATGAACGACTATGTTCATCCTTCCCTGCTTGAGCCAAATACCGCAGTCAGGCTGGAAAATGCCAAGCTGGACGACGGGAAACTTGTGTCCTTTAAAAGAAGTTCGCTCTGGGACGTGGAAGAAAAGACCAGCGAGGACTTTGGCGTTTTCTCGTCTGGCAACCGTTCTGCCGTAAAGTGGTATGACAGGCATTATTGGTCATACAACGGTGGAACACAAGCCCCGTACTACGGAACCGACACTTCCAATTTTGGCGGACCAGGCGTGCCGTGGGACAAGGAAACCCATGGTAATGCTCTTGGAATTCCGCATTGTGTGTATGACGAGAATGAAGCAACTGGACAGAATCCCCCTCCCGTTCCAACATTCGAGATTGGCGAAACGGACGACAGCGACGGGCTTCTTGGCGTTTATAAATACTGCGTCACGCTGGTTGACTGGAATGGTTTTGAAAGTGCGCCTGGGAGCCTGACCAGCTATTTCAAGGAGCTTGAAGTCGGAAGCACTGAAACGCAAAACGACGAGACTGTTGAGCATCGTCGCAAGGTAAGCATTTCTTTGACAGCGGAAGATCTTCCAGTGAATATCCGCTACGCAAAAGTCTATCGAACGATTGACCATGGCGCGGACTTCTATTTTGTCGGGGTTCTCTATGACCAGAAGGAAGGAGATCGAAATCCAGACGGGCTGGATGACAACAATTTTACTCTTGAGGACGACACAAGCGATTCCATTTTGACCATGCGAAATCCGCTTACGACAACCGACTACGACCTTCCCCCAGACAAGGGGAAATATCTCTGCGAATCGGGAGGAGTGTTTTTCCTGGCAGTCGGAAGCCGTCTTTACTACAGCGTTCAGGACAATCCCCATGCGTGGCCGACGTTGAACTACATCGGATTTGACGACACAATAACAGGCATTGCCCCTGAATTCAGCGGAGTTCTGGTATTCACGCGAATGACCACTTGGCGCGTGACGGGGGCGGAAAGTCAGGCGACGATTTCCAGGACGCTGGTTCCTGGGCACCAGGGCTGCATCAAATACACGTCAATTGCTTCGGTTTCTAATGCGCCTGTATGGGTTTCTCATGATGGAATCTGCCTGTGGAATGGGGAATCCGTCCAGGTGGTCAACTATCGGAGGCTCAAGCTTGACAATCCGCAGATCATCAATGCCTGTTCCACGGGAGACAAGTACTATCTCTTCCTGGAGAATGGCGTCGTGGTCTATGACCAGCGGAACGGCGGCGTGTTCTACTGGCTTTCGGTCCATGTTGACTACGCTTGGGTGAACGAGCTGGATGGGATCATCTACTACCAATCTGGCAAGCATGTCTATGTGCTGGAGGGAAGTTCTCTTCCTTTGGGCTGGCGTTATGTGTCTCCCTACATCGGCGGCACGGAAATGCTCCAGCGCATCTATCGGCAAATCATCGTTGCCTGCGAC
>Ga0265299_10002099_pt1 | contig 21065 bp, 12 predicted proteins | sample AusTroGonzalo_MG_4_FD_193485 | JGI IMG/M metagenome (GOLD analysis project Ga0265299, IMG submission 193485) | Bovine rumen microbial communities from tropical cattle in Woodstock, Queensland, Australia - Gonzalo_02 | ecosystem: Host-associated > Mammals > Digestive system > Stomach > Rumen ... | reverse complement strand
ATAGGTAAATGTAGCGCTCAATGAGAGGTTCTTGTAAGCAAGCTGAGTAAAGATACGGCCGTAGAAATCAGGATTGGGATCACCGATAATGGTCATATCATTCTCATCAATGACATTGCCTGCATCACCGTCAACATTAACGAATATTACGTCACCGGCTTCAAACGGGGTGTCAACACCGGTATCAGATACCATGTGCAGACCTGATGCCTTAGCCTCGGCCTCTGTTGAGAATACACCGTTTGTCTTGTATCCGTAGAATACGCCAACAGGCTGACCAACCTCAGTTCTGATAGTACCGTCGCAGTAGTTGTACTCAAGGGCATCACCCGGAAGTTTGGTAACCTCATTCTTATAGTGACCTATGCTGGCACCGGCCTCCCACTTAAAGAGTTTGTTGTTGAGGATCTTTACATTGAATGAAGCGTCAAATCCCTTGTTTGAAAGAGAGCCACCGTTACTCCAGGTCTCAGGGAGACCGGTCAGGTAAGAGAGTGAACTGATAGAGAGCAGGTTGTCAGTTTTGCTTGAGAATACGTTTGCAGCAATGTTGACGCGGTTCTCCCACATGTTCATCTCAATTCCGGCAGTAAGTTTTGTGGTTGTCTCCCACTCAAGTGTGTTATTACCGATATTGGCCAGAGACAGACCGTTCTTACCCAGGATCTTTACAGGTGAGAAGTAACTCTTGGAGGCTGAATCATCAAAGCCGTCATTACCGGTGATGTCAAAACCTGCATTCACCTTAAGGTAGTTGACGAAACTTGAATTGAACCAAGGCTCGGCTGATACAACCCATGCACCTGCTACTGAGGGGAAGAAGCCCCAAGGCACACCAAGCATGTTTATTCCGTTAGATACGCTGCCGCCAAAACGTGATGATGAAGATACACCAAGACTGGCTGAAACGTAATACTTCTCCATGTAGTTGTAATCACCCTGTGCCCACCATGTCAAAGATATATCCTTTGTATCAACACCGGCTGTTCTCTTGTACTGTAGTGAACTGGTCATGTTAGGAGTCTTATCGTTACCTGAGTTATAACCCGTCATAGAGATCTGATAGGTTGAATTGTTCAGATAGCGTACACCACCGCGTACATCAAGGTCATGGGCACCAAAACGTCTGTTATAGGTAAGATAGGTATTGCTGCTGAAACCGTCAGACTTGGCGTTCATGGCAGATACACTGTTATCAATACCCTTACCTACACCTTCCAGGTCAAAGCTGGGGGTACCGTACAGAGGAGTATAGTAGTTCTCGTCGGCATTGACCAGAGTGTAAGCAAAATGCTCATAGAGATTGAGTCTCTTACGCTTGCCCAACTGGAACTTGGGAGTAATGGCAAGAGTTATGAGACGGTTACCGAAATAGTTCTTGTTGATACCCTCACCGTTCTGAAGGATTGACAACGGGTTGGCAAGGGAGGCCTTTGCGCCCAGAACCTCCTTAAGATAATCATCCTCTACAGAGAGAGACTGGGTAAGCTGACCGTCATCATCATAAGCGTATGGTGAAAGGAAAGGTGACTTGATGAATGACAGGAATGCAGGAGCGTTAATAAGACTGTTGTCAATATGCTCAGGAGCACCGTCATCACGCATATCACGTGTCATATCACTATAGTTGGCATCAAAACGGAGTGAGATACGGTTACCCAGAATGATGTCAGAGTTAAGACGCAGGCTGAAACGTGTAAAGTCATTGTCCACAAGGGTTGCATCACCCATGGCGTAACCAACTGAAAGGTTGTAATTGGCAATCTCATCACCACCCTGTACATTCACATTGTAGTTCTGTACAAATGCATCTCTGAATACATCCTTACTCCAATCTGTATCGTTATGATACATATTGTAGTAGAAGTAGTTGGGATCATTCTGCAAGAACTTGAATACGTTCATGGTTGTTCCTGTTGAACCCAGCAACTCTGATGTATAGGCTCTGTACTGATCGGCATCCATAAGGACAGGCAGCTTGGGCATGGTCTGGAAACTACCGATAAGATTAACATCAATCTTTGTAGCCATGCTCTTGTTACGCTTGCTGTTGATAAGGATAACACCGTTGGCACCCTTGGAACCATAGATACCGTAACCGTTCTTAAGGATCTGAACAGACTCTATATCCTCTACCTGGATATTAGCCAGAAGGTTGTTGTAGAATCCGTCATGCATTGCGATGCGGTCATAACCCATATCAACAATAACACCATCCAGCACTACAAGAGGCTGGGTATTGATGTTGAGAGAGTTTATACCGTCAATCTGCATTGCAGCGCCAACACCAATCTGACCCGAACGGATAACAGAGAGGACACTACCCTGCAGTGACTGCTGGATCTGGTTATCAACCTCAATGTCTGCACCAAGATTGGCAACGCGGGCACCCTCTGAACTGGAGGCTACGGTCTGAGCCGAATAGGTCTCAGAGAATGCATCTGAATACATCTTTACATCTACTCCGTCTATACGTCCGTTGAGAGGGCAAACCAGAGTATTGCATCCCTCTACAGAGAAGGTAAGGGATGTGATATAATCAGGTAACTTTATTGAATAGGAGCCGTCGCCCTTGGTCATTGTAGAATGAAGGGCGTTATTGTAGGCCTGAACCTTGACACCGGCCATGGGAGTACCATCGGCGGCATCGGTAACAAAACCTGTTACTATAATCTCATCACTTGCGGCCTGAGCAGAGGCAGGAACTGACATGAACATCAACATGCCGGCCAGACTCAAACGCACAAACTTTTTTACGAATATATTCATATTGCTAAGCTTTTTTATCATTCAAAAACCGGTTCAAGTATGATGCAGTCCAACCACATCTTTTTGGTTAAGTCAGCACCCTTAGCACTAGTAAGTGTAAGTCTAACCTTTGGAGATCCACTTTCATAGTTTCCGTAAGGGAACTCAAACACCTTATCGGGGGCAGAAGTAGAAGAACCTACGATGATAGTATCGGGAACGTTCTTTTGATTACCTACAGTATAGGTAATGGTTGTAGAACCTTTCTTACCATTATAAAGGGTCTTTACAGGATTGGACAGATACTCCAGTTTGAAAGAAACCTTGCTCTTCTGTTCTTCCTCAGTGTTGCGGAAGAACACAACCTTAATACGGTACTTACCCTTAAGGGTATTGCCGATATTATAGTCAGCTGACCATGAAGTAGCAGAATTAGAAACCTCCATTACACGAGCCCACTTAAGGGTGCTGTCACTGGTAAGATACGGGGCTGATTTAGGTCTGAGCTGCCAAGCATCTCCTGAATGGATAACGTTCTCAGCCTCAATCTTGATGGTGCGACGGAACACTGAGTCTGAATAGGGCCAGTTGTTGCTTACGTAAAGAACACCGTTACTGCAAATAACTGAGTCAATGATACCCTTGCCGGTAGCGCTGTTATAGTCTGCGAATATGCCTCCATCCTGATATGGTTTGTTGAACACATGATAAGGATACTTCTCAGTCATACGCTCAGCCCACCTGAACTGGGTTGAAGTGGCGGAATCCTGCAGATTCTTCTGGTTCCTGTTAAAGAAAGCATCGGTAATCATAGCTATGTTAGTCCAGTAGTTGAGCAAAGAGTCACGTCCTTTTACATTACTCTCATACTCATAATAAGCACTGATAGCACCATATACTGAATCCCATACAGCTGGTTTAGGCAACAGAACAATGAAATTACTGTCCTCTACATCAATGTAACCATATTTCTTGAGTACGGCATTTGACCTGATGATAACCTTGTCAATATAGGTGATTTCACCGTTCTCATCGGGATCACCCTGGATACTGCGCTCCTCATCAAGTTCCTCTCTGGTGAACTTGGCAAGCCACTTGCCCAACTCTCCGTTGATCTGCCTGAAATCATAGTCATTATTATTGGCACTCTTTATTGTATAAGCACCGGTAATATAATCATACAGGTTAGGACGGTAGAGAATACGGCCGTTCAGTCTGTGAAGCACACCGTTGGTGCAACGCTCGTTATTGCCCTCAGACTTATAACTTACACCACCTATTGAAGTTCCTACGGAACGATAGGTCTTGTTGCTCATCATCTTTACACGCTCATGGGTCTCAGATCCTACCGGATGACTGAAACGGGCAATATGGTTAAGGATGAACTCTGTACCGATCTTGCGGTGATCCTTGGTGGGATCATCAATATCCTTTAAGTACTCATCCCATTCAGCGTCACTGATAGATTCATCATCAGGAAGCCAAACAGTAAGGAACTGATTGTCATTGAGGAAATCCCAGTAAGTAAGCACTGAGACGCTGTCACCAATATACATATATGTGGTCTTGAGTGCCTCAACAAACCTGCTTGCCTCCGGAATAGCGGCAATAGTCTTGCCCAGTGAGGCTACAGACTCGTTTCCATCCGAGTGAACGCTGTAGTGGTCCTTCCAAGCATCACTCTCACATGATGCCATGACCACAACAGACATTAATCCAAGTACGGATTTGGTTATCAGTTTGATATATTTATTCATAATGCTATTGTTTTAGTTATTTGGCTTTCTGGATAACTTCATCAGTGCGCTGGTAAGCAGGATTCTGCTTAAGCTTGTCATTAATCTTTATCTCTTCCTTGTTAATGGGAAGGAACAGACCGTAAGGATTGTTGAACTTGATCTCAATAGACCTGGTGTTACCCTCATATTTACCTGAAACAGCGGTATAGATATCTTTTGAGTTACCGTTGCGCATTGCCTGTCTAACCAGGTCAAACCAACGTTTTCCCTCAAACAGCAACTCACGGCGGCGCTCATCAAAGACAAGATTCTCAAAATCAGCTATAGTCTTGTAATCCTCAATCTTAAGACTGGTAGCTAATGTATACTGAGCCTTACCTATAGCGCGGTCATAGATTGCGCTGATAATCTCAAAGGCATCAGTAAGAGCTTTTGCTGAATCTGCTGCATTAGCAAATCCGGACTCCTTGGCCTTCATGATAAGAGCCTCAGCCTGCATAAGCATCACCTCAGTGTAACGGTAAACAACCCAGTTGGGACTTGCACTGTTGTTCTGACGAACGGCACCCGGACGGTTGTTGTTCTGGTTATTTGTAATGGTAAGAGTACCGCCCTCAAGTTTGTAGTCCATCTTCTGGTATACATACTTTACTATACCATAGTATGAACCTGACTTGAGAAGGTCCTCATAATAACGGGAATCATAAGGTGACTTGAATACTGAGGTAGCATCACCTATCTTACCTATCGGGGTATAAGCCTTTACCCTACCGACTGTAGGTGTGGAACCGTTATAGTAGCTGGAAACAAAGCCGTTTGACCTGTCATTTCCGTAGGGAAGCTCAAACAGTGACTCAAAAGAGTTTCCGCTACCGAATATCTCATTGTAGGCAAGACCTGTCTGGCCCTCACCGTTAACAGACTTGATGAGAGGATACTTGTCAGCTATAAGTTCAATATTCAGAGATGTTCCTTTCTGCTCAAGGAGGGTCTGATAATCAAGTCTCTTTACACTGTCAACATACTGGCAGCACTTGATGCAATTGTCCCAGTCACCCTTCCAAAGATACATATCGGCCAACATGGCGTAGATACCGGCACGTGTAAAACGTGATGAGTTGGCAGCATTAGTCAGGTCCTTCTTAAGATGAGGCCATGCCCAATCCTTTACGCGGTCAAGGTCATAGATAAGTGAATCCAGGACCTCGGCATAAGGAGTCTGACCTATAAAGAAGTCATGTGTATCATCAATTGAAGGGATAGTTACATAAGGTACATCCTTGAATGCACGCAGCATGTACCAGTAGCACAGAGAGCGGATGGCAATAGCCTCGGCCTGATGTGCACGCAACTGACCTCCACGGTAGTTGGGGTCCTTCTTATGTACCTCGGGGGCAAAGTGAAGGACTGTATTGGCATAGTTGATTGTCTTATAGAAGCAGAGATAAGTGGTAAGCTCATTGTTCTCATTGATATTCTCATCAATGAACTTGTTGAGGTCATCACTGCTCTGTGTGTTATCCGTACCTGATACTATGTTATCGGAACGGAACTCTCCCCAGGCTACCATTCTAACCAAGCAGTCGTTTGACTCAAGAGCTGCATATGCTCCACGCAGCACACTTTCTACGTCATCCTCGTTGGTCCAGAAATTCTCGAGGACCACCTCATTAAGAGGCATGAGCGTAAGGAAATCATTGCAAGATGAAACCGTGAGTCCCATCACTGCGGCAAGTATATATGATTTTATCTTTTTCATATTATCCTTCCATTAAGATTAGAATCGTACTGAAACATTGAATGAAACCTGTTTTGAACGAGGTGTCTGAGAGTTATCCTTGGCTACGCTACCACGGCCACCGCTACCTGCGCTTTCAGGATCAAGACCTGAGTACTTGGTGAATGTGAGCACGTTGTTAAGGTTGGCAGTCAACCTGATGTTGCTAAGGTGCAACTTCTTGACGATCTTGGGATCGATGTTGTATCCCAGGTTAGTACTTGTCCAACGGAGGAAAGAACCATCCTCAACATAACGGTCAGAACCAAGGTAGTTGTAACCGTACTGGTTAAGGGCACGAGGCATTACGGTCTCATCACCCTCAACACGCCAACGCCAGTTAACGGCTGCTGATGTGTTGTCAGTATTGTACATAGCCTCAGCGTTCATACGTGAACCGTTAACGATTCTGTTACCGTAACGGAAGCTGAAGTTGTTACTCCATGAGAGACGTCCCCAGCTGACATTGAAACGGAAACCACCGTTGAGTTTAGGAAGTGAACTACCCAGGTAAACTATATCAAGCTCGTTGATGTTACCGTCATAGTTGATATCCTCATAGATGGCATCACCACCTACGAACTCATAGTTGGTACGTCCTGTACCGTAGTCATACATCATAGGACGGGTATACATTACACCGTTCTTCTCTACAGCGATTACATTGCCGTCAGCATCTCTTGCAACAGGAGCATTGGGGCCGCTTACACCGGGATCCTCAACAGCGCTCCACTTGCTGTACTGATAAACGCCATGGCTCTTGAAACCGTAGATAGAACCGAAAGCATTCTTAAGGGCTACATAAGAGAGGTAAGAACCGTTCTTGTAGTCAAAGTCATTGGTCATCTTCTCAAGCATGGTAGGATTCATCTCCAGAATCTGGTTGGTGTTATCAGCCAGGTTCATTCCACCACCTATGTTGAACTCCTGACCAAGAAGTCTGGTTGAATAGATGCGGTTGGCATCAAGAGAGAACTCCCAACCCTGGTTACGCATCTTACCGCCGTTAACAACTGACAGAGAGTTGAAACCGGATGAAGAAGGAATTGAATAACCAGAGTTAAGCAGGTTTGAAGTTACTCGGTCATAGAACTGGATGTTAACATTGATCTTGTCGCGGAAGAAGCCCAAATTGATACCAAAGTCAACAGAGTTTGTCTCCTCCCACTGCATTGTGCTAAGACGGATGTTATCAGGTTTCATAGAGGTCTCTCCCATATAGGAGTCACCGCTTGAATACTTGCTGTAGAACATACCGTCAGAACCGGGTGAGTTACCCTGGAGAGCCCAGCTACCGGTGATACCCAGCATGCTAAGGTAACCTGAACGGGCAATGCCCTGCATGAACTTCTCATCAATTACGTTCCAACGTCCTGATACGCTGGGGAATGTAGCCCAACGGTTGGCATCACCGAATCTGGTGTTACCGTCAGTACGCCATCTGAAGTCTACAGAGTACTTACTCTTGTATGAGTAGTGAACTACACCTGATATACCGATCTGACGGCTACGTCCGGCACCGGTAGACATTGACTTAACGTTACCCGGAAGACCAATTGACTTGAACTTGCTGGGGATACCTGACAGACCACCGCTCTGACTCTTGTTGTTGCTCATACGCAACTCATAGCTCAGGTTAACCATAACTGAATGGTTGGGATTGTTCAGATGAGGTATGAATCGCAGAGAGTGGTTGGTGGTAATGTTCTGATTCTTGCTGGCGTTTGATGAAACGGAGTTGGCATTGCTGTCAGACCAACCGTTACGTGACAGACTCTGAGGAGTGTACTGGTCACCGTCACTGTTGGAAACGGTAAGGTTTACACTACCGTTATATGAGAGCTGTGTCTCACCGGGATCCAAACCAAGAAGGTTATACTTAACAGAGAATGTAGAACCGACGTTAAGTGAAGTGTTGTAGTTCTCCTTCTCAGCAGCCTCAGCAATAGGGTTGGTGTTAGAGGGAAGGTTCTCATTTGCAGTAGGAAGCATATGATAGAACTCTCCGGTAGACTTATCGTTCTTATCCTCATAATAGATAGCCAGGTTAGGCATCATCCTCATAGCGGTACCTATAGCGGTAGAGTTGTTTCTCTGCCTTGAATAGGTAAGGTTGAAGCTGGTTGAGATAGATATACGCTCTGAAATGAAGTAGTCAAGGTTGAGTCGGTTTGTGAAACGATACAACTTCTGACCTATTACAGAGTTTTCCTGGTCATCAAAACCGGCAGAGAGATAGAAGTTGGCCTTCTCACCACCACCGTCTACTGTAACGTTGTGTCCATGCTGGAGACCGATCTGCTTAACGGCACCAACCCAGTCAGTGTTGTTGTTGTACATACGGTACTCAGAGAAATCCTCAACATAGTTGATCTCTTCAATACCGTCTACCAGGGTAGCGTCCATCTTAGGATTGAAGAAAGCCTCCTTAAGATACATTGTATACTGGTCACCGTTAAGGAGCTTGTAACCTATAGGCTGCCAACTAGCATTCAGACGGTATGAGTAACCCACACGGGTCTTACCGCGTGAACCACGCTTGGTCTTGATCTCCATTACACCGTTAGCACCACGTGAACCGTAAAGGGCGGTAGCGGCAGCATCACGGAGGACATTGATGGTTTGAATATCATCAGGATTGATGTTAAGAAGCTCTGACACCTTCTCATTGTTCTGAGACTCATTTACGTAGTCAAAGTTGTTCTTAAGGTTAGCGTCGATTTCCCAGATGATACCATCAACAACGATCAGCGGGTTGGCATCACCGGTCATAGTTGCAACACCACGCAGGTGCATTGTTGAACGTGCACCAAGGTCACCAGAGTTGAATACGATATCCAGACCGGGGACACGACCCTGAAGAGCCTCATCGACTGATGTCATGGCGTTGTCCTCAAACTCTGACATATCAATAGTGGTCTGAACGGTTGACATCTCACGGATAGGTATGGGAAGCGGGCCCTCGGCTACCTTCTCAGCAATGATATCAACGGGTTCAATAAGAGTGTTATCCTTCATAGTGATCTCAAAGTAGGTCTTGTTGATGGGGATATCAACTGTTTCATAACCTACATATGAGATAACAAGTCTGTCTTTGGGGTTTACAAGACGGAATGAGAAGTTACCTTCCATATCAGTGATGTCATGAGCCTGGATACGGCCGGCAGCATCTTTCTCAATTACGTTAACCGCCATCATGGGGCCTTCACTGTCCTCAACAACACCACTGATGATATCACCGGCATTCTGGGCGTAAAGCGAACCGGACATAATGACCATAGTCACTGCCAAAGCCCCCTTAAATAATCTGTTAGTATGTTTCATCTTCATTTAATTTACAGATTAGAAATTAACTTCACCGTTACACAGTGCACCGTCAATAAGATGGATTACAGCATATGAAGATGTCTCCAACTTGGTAGTGGGAACACTTGATACCTGATCTGAAGAGGTGCTGCTGTAATCAGAAGAATACTTCTTGAATACATATTCACGGGTCATGATATTCCAGTAAGGAACAAGACCGTTAGAAACCTTCTGAACCTTTCTTACATGACCTTTAGCGTCAGTAATGGTGATATCGTCGCCAACAGAAACCTTAAGCTTGGCAAACTGCTTGCTCTTGTTAAGGTATGAGGTCTCATAATAGATATCATTGCCACGGTTGAACTCAGCGTTGGTATACAGTGAGTTATCCTGGATATGATACTTGAGGAAGTTAACAAGTTCATCACTCTTAACATTGATGAAATCGTTCTTGAAAGCGGTTGAATCATAGTCATCATCGTCATCTGTAGCAAATACCAGAATAGGATCACTGTCATCAACTGTAGTCTTAAGATACTTGGAGTAGAAGTTCTTGAGTGAATCCTTCCATGCTGCACTCTGCTTGTTAGCAGCTACATCATCATGAACATGCCACCATGCTGACTTGCAGAGGCTGTCCCACAGGAACAAGTTATCACCACTGTAGATGATATGGTCATCGAGAAGTCTCGTGATAGAGTCGTTCTTGGGAACGTAAACGGTATAGTTATAGGTGTTGAATGAAGCAACACACTGCTTTGAACCGATATCCAGATCACCGTAACGGTCTGAGAATATGCTCTTGCCGTCACTGTTCACGGCACCCTTCATCAACTTGAAGAACTCCTTGAACTCAGGATAGTTTACACTGTCTGAAAGGATGTCATAAACAGACTTTCTGGATGTCTGCAGAGGAGCACTAATAATATAGGTGATACCGTTACCGTCACTCTTAGTCATATCAAAGCGCTTGATGAAATCAATGGGCTGATTGGTTTCTGCCTGCCATCCACCCTGAACTTTCAGCATGCTGAGGTCCTGATCGGGATCCTCCTGGTCAACGAATGTAGATCTTGAGAAACGTATTACGCCACCTCCCTTGGTACGGAAGTAGGCATAATGGTCAGCACCCTCAAAACTACCCTTCTCAAGAGCTGTGTGGTTCTTGTTGTTGAGCAATACGATGTGATAATCCACGAAATCTTCCAGACGGTTACGCAGGAAAGTCTCATTTGTAATAGATGAGGAGTTAACCTTAGCACCAACAGTATTTGTGGCTGCATCATAGGTATAATAGTCAGCCTTTACAGTCTTGGCGTTATCATCATAGTAGAAAGCCAGGGCGTAAAGCTCATCCTTATCAACATTAGTGGGATCATACTTGTTCAGACCGAATGATGAAGGATCAACCCAGATAAGTCTGTCCTTAACGGTCTCATTGTCATCAGTGTAGTTAACCTGCGGGAGGAAGAGGCTGTAACCTGACTGCATTGAGTTCAGGTAGTAGCTGAATGACATCTCCTGATCCTCAATGGCCCAGTTAAGAACCTTGAGTTTGTCATTGATAAGGGCAGGATATGAAACTGCCTTATAGGCTGTAGGAACGAATACCATATCGCTGAAATAGATGGCACCGTTACAGCAAATGACAACAGGATTATCCATGTAGTCAACCTTGAAGTGGTCAATGGCTGTGCTCAGATCTGAGAAGAAAGGATCCTGGGCATCATTCATTACATCAGCAAACTTGCTGGGAACAGTGCTTACGAATGAAGCGAACATGTTATTGTTGATAAGCTTTACAATAACGTTCAGGTCAATCTGACTCATATCATCAGCAACCTCCTGGGCAGTCCAGTCATTGATGTTAAGGGATGTCTTGGTCTTGTTTGTACCATACTTGGTCTTCATCTCCTGGCCAAGAGCAGTGTTGAGCCACCATTTCATCATGGCAGAGTCTGTAGGAACAAACATTACGGCCATATCCTCCTGGAGGGCTACATCATCCTCAGCACTTGATGAGAGGAAATATGAGTTCCATCCCGGATCGAACTTAAGAACTGCTGACTTCTGGAATTTCTTACCCTGACCGTCAACGGCAAGGGTATCCTTGTCCTGATGGGCAGCCTGGAAACGGCCAGAGAAATACATCTTGGTAAATACAGAGTCCTTACCGCCTACACCCAGAGCATCGGCAATAGCTGTGCCCTCCGGGCCGTAGTAATCATCGGTGAGAAGGTCTCTAACCTTCTTGGCATTGGCGGCACCGGTATGGTCTGTATCAGTAGCCTGGTTTCTGTTGGGGATGAAGGGAGCAGAGAAACGCTCAATGATAGAACTGTAGATGATTGAGTTTGAGAAACCGTTATCATCAGTCTGTGCCAGATACTCAGCCATGCTGGGGAGCAGGTAAACTACATCCTCCATTACATGTATGAATCCGTTGTAGCACTTCTTGTTCTGAACCTCAATCCTTACACCGTTAACACTGGCATCCTTTGACTGACGTCCGGCCTTGCCGCTCTTGCTGTACTTATCAAGATTGAAGAGGAAGTTATAGTCTTCATCAGTAATCTTCTTGGATGAAAGGAACTCAGGAGCAAAGAAGATCATAGGCTTCTTTGTACCATCCTCCAGGATAACGATACCGCTGGAAGCACGGTTGGGGTTGTTCCTTACATAATCCCAATACTGTGACTTGGGCATATCCGCAGGCTTGATAACGCGTACAGAGTCATACTCACTCATGGTTGATACGCGGCGCATGCAGTCGCCAAGTCTTACACCGTTCTCAGTTGACGTATTGGAGAGAGAAGCCACCTGGAACACATTGTTAAGCATAGAGCCCTTGAGGATCATCTTCAACTGGGCCTTGCTCAAATCACCGAATTCAACCTTGGCACCGCCGGCTATAGGGCACTTGTCAAGGAATCTCTGGAATGCAGCATCATCGGCCACGAAAAGGGTTCTTGAACCTGTTCTGGAGAGGATGCTCTTCTGATCAAGGGTATCGATCAGTCTGACAAAATAATTAAAGGAGTAGGACTTGCCGGTTGTCTTATCCTTGAAACCCTCTTTCAAAGTCTCATAGATACTGGTACCCAGCCATTCGGGAAACTCCTTATCCAGCTTATAATCCGGAAAACATGACCACAAACCGGATGATACGACCAGCGCCGAAAGGATCACGCCGATCAGTCCGGAGCGGTTCTTGGAATTGTTTTTTCTCATTATATAACTAATTAAATTATTATTCTATCTAGATATTATTCCTTATCAATACCCTCGATGGTCTTGATCTTGCCCTGGGCATCATACTCTATCTCGCAAACCTTGAGGCTGCGGAGCCATGATTTACCGCCTGAGGGCACACTGTCATGATGGAACAGATACCATTTGCCCTTGTACTCAATGATTGAGTGGTGGGTAGTCCAGCCAACAACAGGAGTAAGGATTACACCCTGATATGTAAAAGGACCGTAAGGATTGTCACCGGTAGCGTAGCACAGCAGATGGCTGTCACCGGTTGAGTATGAGAAGTAATATTTTCCGTTGTACTTGTGCATCCATGAAGCCTCAAAGAAACGATGGGGATCATCGGCCTTGAGAGGATTGCCGTTTTCATCGACAACCAGGATTGGACGCGGAGCCTCTGCAAAGTTCAGACCGTCCTTGGTAAGACGTACGCAGCGGCTGGGGAGAGCATCCTCCTTGCCCTCGGGAAGGTAGGGAGTCTCAAGATGGATGTTGTCTTTATAACGCTGAAGCTGACCGCCCCACAGACCGCCGAAGTATACGTAAACCTCACCGTCTGCATCATCGCGGAAAGCGCACATATCGATGCTGTAACTGCCTGCCATAGGTGCAGGATTTGGGATGAACGGACCCTCAGGACGCTGAGCGATAGCCGTACCCCAGTGGAACACATCATTACGATCCTTCATGGGGAAGTACATGATGTAACGCTTGGTCTTCTTGCTGAATCCCATACCCTGAGCCTGCTCCTCTGCGTTGGTGGGTACCTCAATCTCGTACTCCTGAACATCGCAGTCCCAGAGCTGGCGTCCGGCCCATGGAATATCTTCCAGACCGATTACCTTGCCATGGTCTACAACCTGGCCATTCATGATGTCATCTGTGGAAAGGACATGATAATCCTTCATGACATACTGGTCGCCATTGTCATTCTCGACATTCTCACATTCCCAGTCATGTGAAGGATAGATGTAAACCCTGCCATTGAACACATGTACAGAGGGATCTGCCATGTAATCTGCGGGGAATAAATAACGTTTCTTCATAAGTTTATTGGTTATTATTTTATTATTTTAAAATTCAGTTAGCGGCCAAAGTTAACTCTTTTTTCGCTTTAGAAATACATTTGACACGTTTTTTTTGTCCAAAAAGCAAAAATTAAGTCCAGAGGTATCTGAATTTGCATTTTATGGCATTTGGAAAGTGTTAAATCGAAAAAAAGAGACCGCTCACCGGCGGCCTCTTTTTTAGTCCTTACCCACATCTTCTCAGACCGGAATGGGGACATCACGAAAGTCAATTACTAACCAAATATGTGCATGAAAACTTACGCAGCAAAGATACGCCTATGCCAGTCACCAGGGTCAACAAAACGTGCCAATGAGATTAAGATTTGTTCCAACCGGATAAAAACGAGGCGATTTAAGCCCGAAAAATGTTTCAAAAAAATGAAGATTTGTTCCAAAAAAACGCCCCACAACCCATTCTAGGGCACACAAACAAAAAAGCGGGCAAAAACCCGCTTTTTCTACGCTGTCGTACCCGGATTCGAACCAGGACAAACAGAACCAAAACCTGTTGTGCTACCATTACACCATACGACAATCGCCTTATGTCCCTACCAAAGGGACCGCAAATATAGGGAAAAAATCCCTTACTCTGCTATGAGCAGATAGTAATTCTTCTTACCACGCTGCAGCACGATGTACCTGTCATCAACCAGATCAGCCTCGGTAAAGATACGTGAGTGGTCATAGGTCTTCTCCTTGTTGACCGATACGCCGCCTCCCTGCATCATCTTGCGGGCCTCACTCTTGCTGAAGAATACAGGACATACATCTGTCAGGAAATCGGATGCCTTTATCTCCTGCTTGAGCAGGTCACGGCTGAAACGGAACTGGGGTACACCCTCAAATACTGAAAGCAGCATTGACTCATCTATACCCTTAAGGTCCTCACTACCGGAGTTGTTACCGAAAAGTATCTCGGAAGCCTCGGCAGCGGCCTTATAGTCAGCCTCGCTGTGTACCATGCAGGTTACGTCCTTGGCCAGGCGTTTCTGGAGCAGACGCAGGTGCGGAGCGGCATCATGCTCTGCAATCAGTGACTCGCACTCATCCTTCTCAATGTTGGTAAAAATCTTAATATAACGCTTGGCATCCTCATCACTTACGTTGAGCCAGAACTGGTAGAACTTGTAGGGTGAAGTGTACTCGGGGTTGAGCCATACGTTACCGCCCTCGGTCTTACCGAACTTGGTTCCGTCGGACTTGGTAATGAGCGGGCATGTAAGGGCAAAGCACTCGGTTCCGTTGATACGGCGTATCAGCTCGGCACCGGTGGTGATGTTACCCCACTGGTCGGCACCACCCATCTGGAGCTTGCAGTTCTTGTGCTCGTTCAGATAGAGGAAATCATATCCCTGAAGCAGCTGGTATGTGAACTCTGTGAATGAGAGTCCGTCACGGGCCTCACCGTTAAGACGCTTCTTGACGGAGTCTTTGGCCATCATGTAGTTTACGGTGATATGCTTACCGATGTCACGTGAGAAATCCAGGAAGGTGACATTCTTGAGCCAGTCATAATTGTTTACAAGCTCGGCCTTGTTGGGGGCGTCGCTGTCAAAGTCCAGAAACTTGGCAAGCTGCTTACGGATGCACTCTACGTTGTGCTTGAGAGTATCTTCATTCAGAAGGTTACGCTCCTGTGATTTTCCGCTGGGGTCACCGATCATTCCGGTGGCGCCGCCTATCAGAGCCAGCGGCTTATGTCCGCAACGCTGGAAATGACGGAGTATCATTATACTGCACAGATGACCGATATGGAGTGAATCTGCGGTGGGGTCAAAACCCACGTAAGCTGTAACCTGTTCCTTGTTAAGAAGTTCATCGGTACCGGGCATCATCTGGTGAATCATGCCTCTCCAGGTAAGTTCTTCAACAAAATTAGTCATTACACTATGATTTAGATTTTCAATGATTTCCACAAAAGGTGCGCAAATATACTATTCTTTAGTCAATGTGACAAATGCAGGGTTCCTTTTGTTGGGAGGGCGCCGTAATATAAGGCCTGTGTAAAAGGAATCCTTCCGTGTTGAGTATCAGTTGATTCTCAATAGACTCCGCCGGAACGTTCCTTAAGGTGGAGGCGGATTGGATTACTTCAGTGATTGAAGACTTGCCGTCGGTTTCAAGATAGAGGCGGTCTGAGGGGATCTGTTTCAGGGTTTGGGGATTGCAGTGCAGGCCCAGTGATACAAGGATACCTTGTGCATGGAGCTGGTCTGTCTGCCGGGGGCCTCCGCGGAATCCGTGGATGAGCCAGGATTGGGTTGGCTTAAGCTTTTTGCGCAGGCGGATTACACTGTCAAAATCCCTTACAACATGAAGTATCATGGGTTTATGAAGACGTTCTGACAGTTCCACCTGGCGGACAAAGGCACGCTCCTGCAAATCATGCGCGGGGCCTTTCAGGGTGTCGAATCCGCACTCGCCCACAGCAAGCACCTGAGGCATGGCAAGCAGCTGCTCCAAAACCCTGAACTGCTCATCATCACAGCCGGTAACATCCCACGGATGGAGCCCTGCGCTGTAGAACTGACCGTCAGATTCAGGAACAGGTCCGCATCCTATGCAGACCAGTGCCCTGCCCGGCTGCTCAGGCAACAGATGTGTATGTATATCTACAATATCCATTGTCATGGGACCGGATCATACCCCGACCCTCCCCAAGGATGGCACCTGAGCACACGTTTCACCGCCAGCCAGGTTCCTTTGAACGGACCGTGCTTGGTGATTGCCTCAATGGCATACTCCGAGCAGGTGGGAGTAAAGCGGCATGAAGGTGGGGTAAGAGGTGATATGAACTTGCGGTAAAACCTTATGGGAAGCATTATGAGCCACCCAAGCGGTTTGGTAAATATTTTAAACAAATCCCGCATCGTCAGGAGATCTGTTCAAGCTCTTTCTTAAGACGTTCCAAAGCCAGACTGAGCTTGGAACTTAACGGATCACTGTTCCAGATACGGTTGTCCAGGAACAGGAAAGCCACATCAAGACCAAAGCCTTTGGCCGATGCAAGAGCCTTGATCGAGGCTGAGTTAAGGCGGTAGAATTCCCTTATCTGACGCTTGATATGATTGCGGTCTACCGCATGATGGAACTTACGCTTGGGGGCGCTTATAAGGACACGGATTCCGGGAGTATCGGTCCTGAGCCAGACAAGGCGCACGGGGAATACCGATATCTGACGGTTTCCCTCTTGAAAGAGCCTGTCCACCTGCGAACTGCCGCAAAGGCGCTCCTGCTTATGGAATGTGAATCCGGTGTTCATATAATAAAGACGGGATCCTGCACAGGCATAGAGCCGGTCTGCAGGGTCCCGTCAGTATGGGTTGACAATTACTTCTTCTTGTTGGCAGCGAACCAGGCGTCAATAGCTGCAGACATTGAGGTGATTCCGGAAACCGGAGCCTCGATATCCAGTCTGAGACCTGCATCGCGGATAGCCTTGGCAGTGGTACCGCCAAAACAGCCAATGATCTTCTCACCCTGTACAAAGTCAGGAGCATTCTCCTTAAGTGACTCTATTCCGGCAGGGCTGAAGAATACCAGCATATCATAGTCATCAAGTTCACCTGCTGCAAACTCATTGCTTACGGTACGGTACATGATAGCCTCTGTGTGAGCTATGTTGTTTGCGTCCAGAAGAGCCTTGAGTTCACCGGTATGAACGTTTGACATGGGAATGAAATACTTCTCAGTCTTGTGCTTGAGTATAGGAGTCATAAGGCTGTCTACCTTACCGGTATTGCCAAAGAAGACCTTGCGCTTGCGGTACTGTACATACTTCTGGATATACAGGGATACAGTCTCTGTTATGCAGAAATACTTCATATCCTCAGGGATGACCACTCTCATCTCAGCGCATAACTGGAAGAAATGGTCTACAGCGTGACGAGATGTAAACACTACAGCTGTGTGATCAAGGATATTGACATGCTGCTGTCTGAACTCCTTTGCAGAGAGCGGCTCAACACGGATAAAAGGTTTGAACACGAACTCTGCACCGTATTTCTCAGCCAGGTCAAAATAGGGTGACTTGCCGGTTGTGGGCTGCGGCTGGGATATTAGAACCTTTTTAACTTTCAAAGTATGTACGGTTTAAATGAGACCTAATATTCTGCTCGATAGCAAGAACTCTAAAACGATAGGTGCTATTTCGAACGCACAAAGGTACAAAATAAATCCCAAATTGGAGCGCTGATTCTTAAATAAGGTGGTTTTCATCTTGAAAATTCTTCCGGAAACATTCAAAAAGCGCATCAGATACGCAAAAAGAAAGAGTGTAAACAGATGAATATTCAAGAAAAGAACCAGTATTGAATAGATCAGGATAAGCAACGCACACACAGAAAATGACATCACAAAGAAGCAGTTCCAACGGGTGGGCTTAAGCGTGATGATCTGACGGTTGTAGAGAATCTTGTTGGTTATTGTATAACAGAGGAGTTTGAAAAGAAACAGGCTCAGCATGAGCAATGAGTACCATGCAAGGAAATGCAGGGGGGCGTATCCTTCAACAGTAAGGTCCTGGGAGTATACGCCTACCGCCAATCCTATACTCAGACAGGACAAGATAAAGATGAATATGTTCTCGGCCGTGGAAAGAAGAGGGTAACTGACATCACCATCCGGATTCTTGAACCTGAACATTGACATGAAAGAGTCAACATATTCACGCCTGTACGGACCCATAATGATAAGCATGAGCAGCAGTGTCACTATCATTACTGACACGAACCAGTCATTGAGGCTGCAGAAGTTTGCTATATCAATTATGGGAATGAGCATAGCTACCTGTTTGTATTTATCTTGCTAGTAGTATCATTCCAGTCAGAAAGCGTATCGACAAGTTCCAAGGCCTCATCAGGGGTACGGGCCACAGCCCACAGGCTCTTGAACACCGGATTCATGAAGTGACGGCTGGCGGTACGGTCAAGCATCTCCAGGATAGGATCATAATAGTTATCCGTATTAAGGATTATTATGGGCTTGACAAAAAGGCCCAGCATCTTCCAGGTAATGATCTCAAAGAGTTCCTCAAAGGTGCCGGTTCCGCCGGGCAGGGCAATGACGGCATCGGCCATACCTGCCATGCGTTTCTTACGCTCATGCATGGAGGGCGTGATTATGGTCTCGGTAAGACCCTCATGAAGCCAGCCGTTGTCAACCATGAACTGGGGTATGATGCCGATGGAGACACCGCCTGCATCAAGCGCACCGTTCTCTACGGCAGCCATGAGGCCCGTGCTTCCGGCGCCGCTGACAAGCCTCTTGCCGGCCTTTGCGATCAGCCCACCCAACTCATAAGCTGCCTCCACGAACACCTTCTCAGCGTCAGCACTGGATGCCCCGTAAACCACAATCGTTTTCCTTTCCATATAGTTTCAAAAAACTCTCAATTGTCAATTGTCAATTGTCAATTGTCAATTAATATCTGTAATGCTCCGCCTTATAAGGTCCCTCAACCGGAACACCTATATAATCAGCCTGAGCCTTGGTAAGCTTGGTAAGATGAACGCCTATACGCTCCAGGTGCAGACGTGCCACCTCTTCATCAAGCTGCTTGGGCAGACGGTAAACGCCTACAGGATAATCCTTGTTGAACAGCTCTATCTGAGCCAGCGTCTGATTGGTGAAGCTGTTGCTCATAACAAAGCTGGGGTGGCCTGTTGCGCAACCCAGGTTAACCAGTCGGCCATCGGCCAGGAGGATAATGCTGTGACCATCGGCAAAGAAATAGCGGTCCACCTGAGGCTTTATGTTCTGGCACTTGATTCCGGGTATCTTCTTGAGTTTCTCAACCTGGATCTCACTGTCAAAGTGGCCAATGTTGCAGACTATTGCCTGATCAGGCATAACCTTCATGTGCTCTGTGGTGATAACGTCTATGTTACCGGTGGTTGTAACGAAAATGTTGCCCAGAGGTGCTGCCTCCTCCATGGTGACAACCTCATAACCCTCCATGGCAGCCTGCAGAGCGCAGATGGGATCAACCTCTGTTACCAGAACGCGGGCACCGTATGAGCGCATGCTCTGGGCGCAGCCCTTACCTACCTCACCGTAACCGCATACTACGCATACCTTACCGGCAATCATCACGTCGGTGGCGCGCTTGATACCGTCGGCCAGGGACTCGCGGCAACCGTACAGATTGTCAAACTTGCTCTTGGTTACAGAATCATTCACGTTGAATGCGGGGAACAGCAGCTCACCGTTATGCTCCATGCGGTAGAGACGGTGTACACCTGTGGTGGTCTCCTCACTCACGCCGCGTATACCGGCGGCCATGGTCTGCCAATAGTTATTGCCCTTAATCTTGGCAACCTCCTTAAGAGCAGCCAAAAGCTCCTTTTCATCCAGAGATTCAGCATCGTAGTCAATAGCCTTGGGGTCTTTCTCACCCTTAACACCCATGTGGATCATAAGGGTTGCATCACTACCGTCATCAACAATCATGTTAGGACCTCCCTCGGGGAAGTTGAATGCCTGCAGAGTGCACCACCAGTACTCCTGCAGGGTCTCACCCTTCCAGGCAAAGACTGCGGCGCTGCCTGCTGCTGCAATAGCGGCTGCGGCATGATCCTGAGTGGAATATATGTTACATGAGCACCAGCGTACCTGTGCACCCAGTTCATGGAGGGTCTCAATCAGAACGGCAGTCTGAATGGTCATATGCAGGGATCCGGTAATACGGGCACCCTTAAGCGGTTTTGAATCACGATACTTGTCACGGAGGGCCATAAGTCCGGGCATCTCCTTCTCGGCCATCTCTATCTCCTTACGGCCAAAATCAGCAAGATTGATATCAGCTACCTTATAGGGCAGATTTGAATAAAGTTCTTTCATATTTAATTATTTGTGATTGCAAATTTAGCAAAAGTTCCCCAACTCGCGACCGGAGGTCGCTTCGTTTACGGAGTAAACTAAAAAAAGGTCCCAAGGCTAGGGATGAAAAAAGTGGGGTTGACGTTTTTTGTCAACCCCACTTTTTTCATTTCTAGCCTTACTTACGCAGACCGAGAGCCTTAACGATAGCGCGGTAGCGCTCGATGTCTCTCTCCTTGAGGTAGTTGAGCAGTCTTCTGCGCTTACCTACAAGCTGGGTCAGTGCCCTTTCAGTGCTATAATCCTTACGGTTCTCCTTAAGATGTTCCGTCAAATGGGAAATACGGTATG
>Ga0265299_10002094_pt1 | contig 21102 bp, 34 predicted proteins | sample AusTroGonzalo_MG_4_FD_193485 | JGI IMG/M metagenome (GOLD analysis project Ga0265299, IMG submission 193485) | Bovine rumen microbial communities from tropical cattle in Woodstock, Queensland, Australia - Gonzalo_02 | ecosystem: Host-associated > Mammals > Digestive system > Stomach > Rumen ... | reverse complement strand
AACAGCAATAGAAAAAATGAAAAAAATCGGCTATGAAAAATCAGAAGCAGACACAGCAGACAACAAATGCAAAAATGCTGATGAAGAAGAAAAAGAAGAAAAATTTGAAGAAGAAAAAGAAATAGCTGAAAACAAAAAAGCTAAAAACGAAGACGAAGAAGAAAAAGAAGAAGACAAAAAAGAAGACGAAGAAAAAGCAGAAAATAAATGCAAAAACTCTATGGATGAAGTTAGAGAAATCGTAAACAATTCTTTTGATGTTCAAGTTTCTTCTTACGTTTCACGTGCAGATAGATTAAAACTTGGTGATAATTACTAATAGATAGGAGATTTAGAAATGACACAACCATTTTCACTAACAGCGGATAAGGTACAACCTGCAGAAGGCTTGTATGCTTACATCCCTAATTTACCACAACAACACAATGCTATTTTCTACTCAGGTACATCAACTGACAAAGCACACGCAGGTCAAGTAATGGCATTGTACACATCATCTACAAATGCTGTAGCTCCTGAAGTTGTAGCTTGTGCAACAACAGACGTAGCTCCATTCGGTATTGTAGTTTATGATTGCAGACTACCTGAATATGCAGTAGGCGATAAAATTGCACTTGCTAAAGAAGGCGATGTAATTTATATGATAGCAGGCGGAACTGTTGCAGTAGGTGATGAATTAACATTCAACGCTTCAACAAGAAAAGTTACTAAGGGTGCAGGTTCAACAACTACTATAGGTACAGCTTTAACACCTGCAAGCTCTAACGGCTTTGTACAAGTAGCAATCAAATTTAATACTTATATTACACCATCAACATAATAGAGAAAGTTAGAAAAAAGGAGATAAACAAATGGAAAAACAAATAGGTTTAAATGGAGCTAAACAATTTCAAAACGCTCTACGTTCTAACTTGCAACGTGTATCAAATAGTTTGAATGCTAGTACAGGTTTAGAACAAGTAGTTACAACCCTTACTCAAATTGTAGCAGGCGTTGTAGAAACTAAATTTTACGAATTGAACGGACAAAAACTTTCAGACTTCGTTAAAATTGAAGTAGGTCAAGGTGCTTATGCTGACAAATTATTGCAATATGCAGTAAATTATGTTGGTAATGCAGGCAAACAAGGTTTAATCAATCCAACTGCAAACGGCATTAACAGAGACGCTAATTCATCAGTTCAAATTGGTTCTTTCACAATGGAAAACAATTTCTGGCGTTGGGACTACTCAGTTACTAATGAATTAGTACAAATGGCACAAAGAAATGCTGAAACATTCTCAATCATTGAAGAAAATGAAAAAGCTCGTAAGAAAATTTGGGACTTGATGTTACAAGACGCTTGGTTCATCGGCTTAGATGACGGTAAATCTTTCGGTTTATTGAACAACCCTAATGTAACAGTTGATACAACTTTGTTATCAGCAGGCTACAAATTGTCTGAAATGAACGATACAGCATTCCAAGCATTTATCGCAGGCTTACCTGCAGTATTTATGCAAAACTCAGCTTATGCAATTAACTTCAACAGATTGTTAATTTCAAGTGCTGATTACTTTTCATTAACTCAACCATTCGGACAATATGGCTTGAACAGATTACAAGTATTAGAAGACGCTTTGAAACGTGTTTCAGGTAATGACTTCAAAATTGTTCACGCTAAATATTGTGATAATGCAAACACAGCAGGGTCTGGTGCTAGATACGTTGTTTATAATGATGACGCTGATAATATTTGTTCTTACTTGCCTGTACCTTATACTCCAATGCCATTGATACCTCAAGGATCCTTGGATTTAATCTCACAAGCACACGGACAATTTGTAACACCGTTTGTTAAGAGAACAGGTGCAGTATTGTACATTGATGAACAGTAAGCATAGGAAAGAGGGATAACTATGAAACTTGAAAACAAATCACCACGTAATTATATGTATGCAGAAAATGGCAAAGTTGCTATATTCAAAAAAGATACAACTATTGAAGTTGCTGAAGATATAGCAAAGAAACTATTAAAACTGCCTGATATAGCAGAAGTGGTCGACAAAGAGGACGTGGAAAAGTTAAAAGCTGAGATTGAAGCTTTAAAAGCTGAAAAGAAAACTTTATCACGTCAAGAAATGCTAAAAATTGCAGAAGAAAAAGGACTTGAATTTAAAAAGAACATCTCAAATGCAAAGTTAGCAGAATTAATTAAATAGTTTTATTTGGCGGGGGTTAATTCTCCCGCCTTGTAAACTAACAAGGGTTAAATAATGTCAATTTTAGATATAGTATCAGTAAATGATTTTAAAACACAATTCCCACGTTTTCAGCCTGTTTATTTACCTGTTTATGCAGAGGGTACATATTTTAAGGATGATATTGTTTACTACGAGGGATTATTTTATATATGCATTGTAGAAAGTACAACGGCACTCCCTACGGTTCAAACTGATTGGAAGTTATATAATACAACCGTTTACAATTATACAAGGGATGAGGATATAACAAACGCATTCAATGAAGCAGTTGTAAACTTTAACGAAAATCTTTTCAGAGATGACGATACAAAGAAATTAGTTTTTTTATATTTAACTGCTTATTATTTAACAGTAGATTTTATGAATGCTCAAGGCGGTAGCTACAAAGGACTTACACAAAGTAAATCAGTTGGTAGTGTATCGGAAAGTTACGCAATACCTCAATGGATGTTAAATAGTCCGTTGTTAAGTATGTATTGTAGTAACGGCTACGGGTTAAAATATTTATCATTAATAAAACCTTACTTAATAGGCAATATATACGTTGCAAGAGGTGCTACAACCATTGACTGAGATTAAAATAAACATTGATAAAGGCAAGATAAAAAAACTTATTGACGGTTTAGGAGATAAAAAAGCCGTTAAAGTTGGTTTAATTGCTGGCAAAGGTGGAGATGATTTAATCTCAGAGGATATGGACTTGGCGGGCATTGGTGCAGTTCAAGAGTTCGGTGCAACAATACAAGTAACAGATAAAATGCGTGCTTGGTTTCATTATCAAGGTGTACATTTACCAAAAGATAAAACAATTATAAATATACCTGTTAGAAGTTTTTTAAAAACGCCTTTAGAGGATAAGAAAAGACTTCTTAAAAACATAACTAAAAACATAAATTTTGATGACTTAATAGAGTATGTTGAAAAAACAGGAGATTTAGAAAGTTTAGCGGTTATAATTGGTTCGGGTGCAGTTGAAACAATCAATGAAGCTTTTGATACTGACGGTTTTGGTAATTGGAAACCTAACAGTCCATTTACAATAGAACATAAGAACGGAAAAGAAAAACCGCTACAAAATACAGGTGATTTGAGAAGAAAAATAACTTATGAGGTTATAAATAATGGCTAAAAAGATTTTATGTAAAGATTGTAAACACAATCAAGGAAAATGCGAATATAATATATTAGTACACGTGAAAAACAGACACGAAACTATTGAATATAAAGAATTAGATAAGACAGAATGTAAACATTATGACGTTTAATTTTAATAAAAATGCAAGTTTAATAAACGGTATGCCACAAATGCGAGAAACTCTCACAGGGTGGGAAGTACCAATTACACTACAAAAAGTAATACAAAATGTAGTAAATGGCTTTGCGGTAGAAACTACAAAAGAAGTAACTTTTCAAGGCACGTTTCAACCATTATCAATGGAAGAATTACAATCTAAGCCTGAAAATATGCGGTCTTGGGAGTGGGTATGGATACACGCAAAAGCGGGTTCATTAAACCTACAAACAGCCGATAAGATAATATTTAACAATAAACGCTATAAAGTAATAAGTTTAAAAGATTATAGTTTAAATGGCTTTATAGAGTATGAATTAGTAAGAGATTACGAGAATGCAAGTACCTATTGAACAAATAATAGTTAAATTAATACAAGACTTTATGGGCTTGCCTGATAATTATGGAACAGACGTAAACGGTAATATTATACCTTGCGTAAGCATAGCCTCGCAAAATATAAAGCTGTTTAATACGCCTGAATTACAAATAACAGTAAAAACAATTTCTAATCAAGTTTATTCAAATCGTAAAGAGTATTTTGATGTTACGGAAACCATAAACGAACAACAAGTAAGCAAGCTATGCGAAAGAATAAACTTTAATGAACAAAGAGTAATGCAGATTGACGCTTACAGCCGTAAGAATGACGCTTTACTAAGGTTTAATGAAATACAAATGAGTTTAACCTCTACTTTAGCAGAACAACTAGAGGATGAGTACCAATTTAAAATAGGTAAAATATCACAAAGTTATAATTTATCAGGTTTAGACGGTGGTTCTGATATAAACCGATTTACAATAAGGTTTAATTGTATTTCTTGGCAAGAGATTGTTAAAGATGTTCAATACTATGACAAATATACAATTACAGAGCAAGACCATTACGACAAGATAAATTTCAGAATAGATATAAACAAATAGAGAAAGGAAAAAAGAATGGGAACTATTGATTTATCAAATACAATCAATGTATCTTTGAGTGCAACTCCGCAAGGTTTAAGAGATTTTGCAACAAATACTATTTGTATTTTTTCAAACGAACAACCGCTAAGTGCAGAGCCTTATATTACGGCAGTTAATGCTCAAGATATTATTAATGAGTATGGTACAAATAGTTTGACTGCTAAAATGGGAACAGCTTTATTTACTCCAGTCCCTAATCTTAGAACTGGTAAAGGACAAGTTTATGTATTCCCTTATACAGCAACAAACGCAACAAGTGCTACAACAACAACTATTGCTATTACAACAACTATTGTTGAAGCTTTAAAACTTATTACAAGCGGAGATTTAACAATAGGCATTGACGGTACAGATTTTCACGTATCAGGATTGAATTTCGGTGCTGTATCAGATATTAACGATGTTGTAAAAGTATTACAAGCACAAAACTTAGATTGTAATATATCAGTTGTAGATACAAATCAAATACAATTCCAATCGAGACGTTATGGTGCTACAAATAGTGCTATTACATTGAAAGCTACAACAACTCCAGTTGGAACTGATATTTACGGTTCAAGCTATTTAGACGGTGCTAACCAAACAGGCGTCGCAGGTGTTGACGCAACAGGAACAACCTTAGCGGAAGCAGTAGCACAAGCAGAACAACAATTCTATTTTGGTGTAGCATTAACAACTCAAAATTGTGAAAAATCTTTAATATTTGCAAACGCAACAGCTATTCAAACAAAAGACCATTTATATTTTGAAGCTATGCAATCACTAAAAGATATACAATCTTTAGGTACAGATATTAAATCAGCAGGGTTAAATCATTCACACATCTTAGCTTATTCTTTTGCAGGTGCAACGGGTGCTAAACAAGCTGTAGCAACTTATGCAAGTATAGCTTGCTCAACTAACTATTCAGCAACTTCAACAGTTTTAACAATGAATTTGAAAGAATTAACTGGCATTTTACCTGACTTGAACTTAAACCAAACTTATTACACACAAGCGAAGGCTAATGGTGTTGATATTTACGGTTCTACTGAGGGCTTAGGTTGCGTATATTCTAACTCAAATAGTAAATATACCGATGAAGCTACAATGGATTTATGGTTGAAAAAAGCTCTTGAAGTAGCAGGATTTAACTATTTAAGAAAAACAAATACAAAAATACCTCAAACAGAAAGCGGTATGACAGGATTAAAACAAGCATACGCTAATGTTTTAGAACAAGGTATAAGAAACGGATGTATCGCAGGCGGTAAATGGAACGATAGTATTCCATTTGGAGACCCTGAGTTATTTGATGAAAATATAACTAATAAAGGTTATTATATTTATTCAATACCAGTAGCACAACAATCACAAACAGAAAGAGAAAACAGGGAAGCTCCTGTTATTCAAATAGCTGTAAAACGTGCAGGTGCTATACACAGCTCAAACGTAATAGTAAATATACAAGCATAGGAGTTAAATAAATGACTAATTTTGTTTTAACAGGTGCAGATACTATTATTATTAACGACATACCAGTTAGAGATTTTGCAGACGGTGATATAGGCACTTTGGACTTGCCTAATAACATATTTGCAGGACAAACAGGTAAAAACGGAAATACAATATTTGCACTAGATGAAAGCGGAAATAACGCAACATTAACAATGCGTATTTTATTATCAAGTGGTGATGATAAACGCTTTAACGGTATGATACCAACTTCTGACGGTTTTGCAAGTACAGTTCTTGCAACTGGTTCGGTAGTAAAACAAGTTGGTGACGGTCAAGGTAATATATCATACAATACTTATTTATTAAATGGTGGTATGATACAAAAGAAACCTAACATTACAACTAATGTAAACGGAGATACATCACAGGGCGTTTGCGAGTACACTTTTTATTTCGCTAGTGCTGAAAGAGCAATATCATAAGTAATATAAAGAGTTTTTAGTGTTCTATGGTAGAAATGCCATAGAATGCTATTAAACTCGGAAAGAGGGAAAAATGATAGATATTAAAACACAAAACGGACAAAAACGACTTGTAATTAATTGTGCAACTACAAAAGAGGTTAAAGAATTAAAACGGGTTATATTAAAAGAATTAACTAAGTACCCTTTAGGGTTAAAACTTTTGGGTAATGATAAAGATACTTTTAATAAAGAGGTAGATTTTAGCGGTGTATTTGAATTTATAAAAAATGTTATTATTAACATAGACACATCGGAAGAATTTGATAGTGCTATTTATGCTTGTTTATCACATTGTACTTATGATAGTACAAACGTAATAAACGAACAATTATTTGATAATAACGAAAAGGCTAGAGAGGATTACTACGAAATAGTGTTTGCTTGTATAGAGGAAAATTTAAGACCTTTTATCAAGAGCCTAGTTTCTATGTGGAAAATCCAATCTCAAAGGATGGACTTAAACCTACTGTCAGATATAACAACGTTGACGACATCGACAAAATAATATACTCGCTGACTAAGGCGGGGTGGTTTGGCGGTAATCCCTCTACCGCCTATAACTGCCCGATTGATGAGTTATTTAACGCTTTTTATTATGAAATGATGACGAGGGATTACGAAGCAAGTTATTTTGAATTAAACAAGGCTAAAAAATGAAACTAGGCGAACTTTTTATACAATTAGGTGTTGCAGGCGATACAAAAGAGCTTGATAAAACCCTAAAACAACTTGATAAAGCTGAAAAAGTAAATAATAAAGTTGCTAAAGCTGAAAAGGCACTTGGTAGAGAATTAACCGAGAATGAAAAGAAATGGCTAAAAAATAAAAATGCTATTAATGAAGTAAGAAACGGTTTAAACGGATTTTTAAAAGCAACTGCAGGGATAGCTACAGCAGTAGCAGGCTCGGTTATAGCTTTTGACCGTATGGCTAATGCTATGTTTAATGCCAATCAACAATTAATTACTTTTCAACGTACAAGCGGAATATCTTTAAATACACTTAATAGATATGCAAGTGCAAGTTCTTTAGTAAATTATAATGCAAGTTTACAAGGCACTGCACAAAGTTTACAAAATGTAGCTAATAACCTATGGGATATACAAATGGGTAGAGGTGATATATCACCTTTTCAAGAGTTAGCTTTTGTAGGCGGTAAGGGTATTAATCCCTTTGGTAAATCTTTAGAACAAGTAATAGAAGAAATTAGAGAAAGTATTAAAACAGTTGACGACTTACAAGCAACTAACATCATAACAAGAATGGGTTTTTCACCTGACGACTTGATGATGTTAAGAATGACTAAAGGTGAAATCGCTGAAATAAACAATTTATTCTTAAAAGCAGGCGAACAAGAACGACTAAATAAATATGCTTTACAAGTAAAAAAAATACATATAGAATTTAATACTTTAGGACAAAGACTATCTCTAAAATTAATGCCTACATTTATTAAATTTATAGACCATTTAGCAGAAATGGGAAAAAGATTTATAGAATTGTGGGATACAAGCGAACAATTTAGAAAATCAATTGGAATGCTAGGTGTTGCTCTTGGTGCATTCTTTACTATGTTAAATCCTAAATTAGCAAAATTAACATTCTTAATTGCAGGGCTTTTATTATTATTGGATGATATCGCTGTTTATTTTATGGGTGGAGATAGCTATTTTGGTGATATGATGAAAGCTCTTGATAAATTTAGTAAAAAAGAGGTTGAACAAGCTGAAAAAGATAAAACTCAGTCAACAAAAAATATAGAAAAATTAAAACAAATGGGTGTAGGAAATGAACAAACACTTAATAATCCTAATGTTGTAAGAGCTTTAGGCGGAATAAGTGACGCTGATACCAATTGGAGAAGTAAAATTTTTAATAAAGAATTTTTAGCAGAAAGTTTCTTCGCTAGTGCTAGAAGAACTTTCAGACAGCCTGAATTTGGATTATATAAAAAGTTAGCTGATAGTATTCCTACTCCAACAAATCTAGCAAGAAGAGCAGTTGAAAATTTAAACATAAGTCCACAAACAACAATTTATACTACTCAACCTGCTGATAAAGCAATGGGCGATAATATTAATAATGATATACAAAATGCTACAATGCAATTTTTACCTCAAGGGCGTTAGAAATGACTTTTAAAAAAACTGTAACAAATTATTTAAGCAATAAAAAAGACAGCGATATAAGAGCGGATTTATTATCATTAAATCCTGCTGTATTATTTACAAATAAAGGTTCAAAAAACAATCGTTTTGGAGATATTTATTTGTTTAATAATTTTGGTTATGCTACAAGTAACAATTTAATGTCAACTTCTAACATAACAACTCATTATACGGAACAAAATGTTACAATGAATGACCATTGGGCTATTGCACCTGAACAATATACTTTAAGCGGTGTTATAGGTGAGGTGGTATATAATAAACCTCATTTATTTACTGATTTTATACAAAAAAGAGTTACAAACTATTTACAACCTTTAACAATGTTATCACCAACAATAAACAGTTATACTCAAAGTGCAATTAATGTAGTAGGACAAATAGAAGCAACATTAGATAGATATGGTACTATTGCACAAAATATATATCAGCAAATAAAAGAGGGCGATAGACGTTTTGATATATATACTAATCAGCAACTTTTATATGAAAGTTTAAGAAGTTTACAATTAAATAGACAACTTGTAACTATTTATACACCATATAAAGAATTGCAAAATATGGCAATTACAAGTATTATTTTTAGACAAGAAAATAGTACAATGCAAAGTAATATTGAAATAACCCTGCAAGAGTGGCGTGATGTTGAAATAACAACAAGACAAGCGACTGAAACAGAAAAAGCAGGGTTTGCTAATATGCAAAAACAAGTAGAAGAAAATAGCGGAGTTGCTACTACACAAGAAAAAGGTGAATTAAAAAGTTATGCAAAAGAAATGGGTTTAGGCAACTTATTAAAAAATATGATAGGAATAGTTTTTCAATAATGAAACAAGTATTAAATTTAACATCTAATGCAAGACAAACAATGCAATTACCTATAGAAAATGGTAATACAGCTACATTTAATTTATATTATAATCCTACACAATATGCGTGGTATTTTGATTTAATATATAATGATTATGAAATATACGGTTCAAAAGTTGTTTTACATCCAAACATCATAAGACAACAACGTAATATTTTACCTTTTGGAATTGCTTTTCTTGCTAAAGGTAATGTAGAGCCGTTTTCGATAGATGATTTTGAAAATGAAAGAGTTAGAATGTTTCTTCTAACACAAGATGACGTAAACACTACAGAGGAATATATTTATAATGGTTGATACAGAAAACGAACAAACATTTACTTTAACCTCTGAGGTTACAAAAATTAATGCCCCTCATCAATGGATATGGGAGATGTCTATTACTTACATAAACGAACAAGGGCAATATGAAACAAAAAAATTCGGTTATCCATTAACCTTACAATTTAATATTGTAAGAAATACACTTGCTCAATCTAATACAGGTGATTTTACCATATATAACCTTGCTAAAGCTACAAGGAGTGCTATATTTCAAGATAGGTTTGCAACACAAATTATTAAATATATTACTTTAAATGCAGGTTATGAGGGTAATTTAATACAAGTATTTAGGGGTAAAATACAAGAATGTTACTCTAAACGTGTAGGCGTTGATGTTCTAACAAATATCAAAGCTTGGGATATAGGCGTTAATGAAAGAGTTATGTGTGTAACTTTTCAAGCGGGGACAACCTTTAAAGACGCTATTAAAAATGTTTTAGCACAAAGCCCTTATGATTTAGGTGCAATAGGTGATATACAAGGTACTTTTAAGACTGATACAAGTTTTGTAGGTACACCTTTAAATATTGCTAATCAAATAACAAACGGGCATACTTTTGTTGATAATGGAACTGTAAACACACTTAATAATAATGAGTGCTTAGATACAGGGGTTTTAGTTTTAGATGATAAAACTTTAATCGGAACACCTGAAAGACGTAATCAAAGCGTAACAGCTAACATTATATTTAATCCTAGTTTAATGGTAGGACAATTAATAGAAGTTCAAAGTAGTATAGCAAGCGAATTTAGTGGTACATATTACTTAGGCGGTATGACACACTCAGGCACTATATCAGGTGCGGAAGCAGGACAAAGAATAACTACAGTTGATTTATTATGTGGTGCATTCTTACCTAACTCTGATACTAATATTACAGGACAAACTCAACGTGTAGGCTTTACAAAAGTTAAACAAGAAAAAGTAACGCCAGTTAATACGAACTACGGTTCAAGCGTTGAAGAAGTTTATAGATATATTAAAGACCATAGAGGCAATGTATCGGGATTAACTAAACGTATAACACCGCTTATAAGTTGGAAAGATATGTTACAGCCTGCAGGTAGTGGTAATAAAAACGCTGATATAAATGCTCAAATAACTAAAGATATTTTATATAATTGTGAAAATATAGCACAACAATTAACTAATTTTATGAATACTTATTGTAAAGGTTATAAAATTAAAATTGTTAGCGGTTGGCGTACAATTCAAAATAATGCTAGCCTTTCAAATGCTTCAAAAGAAAGTGTACACTTAAGGGGCGGTGCTATTGATTTTACAGTAACAAACGCTCCTAGTTATACAGTATTTTATAACTATTTTTATCCGTCTTGGCAAAACTTCACTTATTTATATCGTGTAAGTAGTTCAAGTAGGTATAATATACACGTTCAAAATACTTTAGGAAAAGGTGGAGCTAGAAGAAGTAAAGGCAACTAATGAATAATTATAATACATTAAGGCACGAGCCTGACTTATACCAGTTATCACAATCTATATGCGATAATGTAGCTTATAACCGTATTAATTGTGTAAGAATAGGCATTGTTGAAACTTTTGACGGTTCAACCTGTACAGCACAAATAAGAATTGCTAATAAAATGGTTATAGGCTTAGATGACTCAGGCATTCAACAAACTATTGATTATCCATTAATAACCGCTAAAGTGTACTTTTTAGGTAATAAAGATAGAGGCGTTACAATACCTTTATCAAAAGGTGATGAGGGTATTATATTATTTAACGATAGAGAAATAGAAAGTTGGTTTATAAATGGTGAAATAAATAATCTATCTTATGATAGATGTCATCACATAACAGACGCTATTTTTCTTGTAGGAATGCACTCTCAGCCTAAAATGTTAAATTTTGTAGCGGATTGTATAAACTTATGGTATAATGATACATATATAAGAATTTCTAAAGACGATGTAAGAGTTAATGGAGATACTTATATAAAGGGAGATACTGAAATAACAGGAAAAACCGATATTATAGGCGATACAACTATAACGGGACAAACTGATATAACAGGCAATCAAACGGTTAGTGGTACTTTTACAGCGAACGGAATAAGTGATTTAACAAGTGCAAACGGATATTTTACAACAGTTGACGGAAAACTTGTAACAGTTGTAAACGGCATTGTTAAAACTATTGTAGGTGCATAATGATAATAAGAGCAGTAAGAGATGATGAAAACGGAAAAGAAACTTGGCAATTTGGACAAGGTTATTCTAGTTACCGTAATGAAAAATATGCTATTGCACAAGATATAAAGACCGCTTTATTAGAATTTCAAAATGATTGTTACTTTGCTCTTAATCATGGTATAGACTGGCTAACTCGATTAGGTTATAAAAACCAAAAAGAGTTATTAGATGAAGATGTTTATAACGTGATTGTAAACCGTTATGGTGTTTTATCGGTTGAAAACTTTGAAAGTGATGTGTATGACAGAGAATATACTTGTTCTTGTTTAGTTTACACAATATTTTCAGAAACTCCACTAGAATTTAATTTTAATAATAGAGGTTAAAATGGCTAATCAAGACTTATTGAATGAAAACGGATTACAGACAAAAGATAATAATACTTTGTTAGCAGAAATACAAACAAATTTACAAAGTATTTATTCACCTAGCGGAGAGCCTATTAATTTTGATAGTAATACTCCTGACGGTCAATTTACAGAAATTTTAAGCACGTTGGGGACAGTTGTAAGAGAATTAATAACAGAAACTTTTAACACAATGTCCCCTGATAACTGTAACGGTGCTATGCAAGATAAAATGTATGCTATAAACTATTTAACACGTAAATCAGGAGCGTTTACAAATCAACCCATAGATATAACAACCGATAGAACAGTTGATTTAATCGGCTTAGACGGTTCATATAATGATGAAAACGCCTCTGCTTATGCTGTATCAGATGATAGCGGGCAAATATGGTATTTAGTTGATAGTGTAACTTTAATGGCAGGGACTACTTCTTGCGTATTTAGAGCAAAAGAAAAAGGTCAAGTAATACCAGTTATAGGCACTATTACAAAGCAAGTTACAATTATTCAAGGCGTAGTAAGTGTTATTAATAATGTAGGCTATACGACACTTGGCTATGATATGGAAAGCGATATGGATTTTAGGATAAGACGTTCTAAAAGCGTAGAGCTTGCAAGCGGTAATGAAATAGACGGAATGGTAGGAAAAATCCTACAATTAGACGGTGTAACAAGCGTAAATTCACATATAAATATTACAGGCACTACAGACGCAACAGGGACAGCAGGCCATACAATTTGGTTAATAATTGCAGGTGGTGCTAATACAGATATTGCAGAAATAATCTATACAGAGCAAGGCGGAGCGGGTACACGTGGAAATGTAACAGTACCAATTACAACAATGAGCGGACAAACTATAAATGTAAATTTTGATAGACCTACTCCGACTCCATTATTTATTAAATTTAATGCTAAAATCAAACAAGGTGCTAATGCTCTTGCAGTTGATACTGTAGGCGTTAAAGAATATATGGTTGAAAACTTAATATATCAAATAGGCGAAACCGCTAGCACTTCTGAAATAGTTGACGTTGCACAGTTAGCATTAGATGTACAAGGCGGTAATGCTTATGCTATTGATTTACAAATATCAGATGAGGACTCAACCGCAACAATAACGAGTAGTAATGTAGGCGTTACAGCTACTATAGATTTAAACAAATTTGAAACTAAAATAATGACAACTGGCTCTTATGTATTCACTTATGATGGTGATGACTGGGAATTAAACTCTGATACGGTAATATTAAGTGATTACGGTATAGAAATAACAGGAACTCCAGTAGCAACAGATACGCTAACAGTAGCTTATACGTCAAGGACTTGGAGTGATGTAATAAATACGGCAACAATAGCTAATCAATTTGTAGTAGATGTAAATAGAATATTTATAACAACGGTACAAGCATAATGGATAAAGTTTTAGAAACAATAAAAGAATGGGCTTGTAACTTAATAATAATACAGTATCGAGGCTCAGAACAAAATAAATCAACAATTAGAATGTTAGTAGATTTAATATTTGCTAATATGCTAGGCTTGCAAATGCAAGAGGATTGTTTGAATGTTGATAAGTCAAAAGGTGTATTATTAGATGTTGTAGGCTTATGGGTTGGTATTGGTAGATTTACTACATTTTATGAGGGTATTGTAAACAAACATTACGCATATCCAACTTATAAACAAATACAAGACCAGTCTTATACACCAATTCAAGTGGGTTTTTCAAATTATTTAAACTTTATAACTCTTAAAGGGATTTTTATACGTTATAGAGAATTAATATATTATGCGACAGGCACGTGGATATTATCAGACGATAGATATAGAAAACTAATTAAGTTAAAAATAATCAAAAATTCCATAAGACATACTAGAAAAAATATTGATGATAGTATATACTTATGGAGTGAGGGACACGTTGTTACGACTTGGAATGATATGGAAATAACATATACAAGCGATGATAAAGAGTATGATTATTTATTAAAGGTAGCAAACGAAAAAAATATACTATTAACGCCAAGTGCGTGTACAATTAATTTAGTATATAGTGAATAAGTGAGGTTATAATGGCAAAATTAACTAGAGTTACAGGGAAGGTATTTGGAAGTCAAGCAAGCCCTACGGGTGATGTTGATAACGGTGCTTATATTGGACAATTTGGTTCAGCACAAGCAGGGACTTATGTAGGTACAGATGACGTAGCTATGATACAAAACTTGCCCGCTTGGGAGCAAGGTTGGATTGGTGCTTGCGTAGAAGAAGACCAGTTACCGCCTCTACCTGAAAGAACGGGAGTTGATAAAGTATTATCATATCAAGAATGCTATTTATTACAACAAGGTATGCCCGAATGGGATAGTGCAACTACGTATTATATAGATAATTTTTGCTCATATAACGGTGTAATATATAAATCATTAACAGATATTAACTTAAATAATCAACCTGATACAAGTGTAGCAAATTGGGAAGTTTACGGAAAAATATCTCAATACACAAAATTCGCTATTAACAAAGGTAATGAAAATTTATTAGTAAACAACTCAAATGAATTAGCTTTTGATGTTGATAATTCTAACCCTTTAACCTACACAAACATTATGGGTGAAACAAGAACGGTAGACAGTTTATTGCCTATTGATATTTCAGCAGAGAATGACGGTACATACAAAGTAGCATTACCACAATCAGGCAATCAACCGTATTTATTTAATGGAACTGTTTATAATCAAGAAACAGAACCTACAACGCAAGTACAAGACGATATATGGATTAATCCTCAAGAACCATATACGGCTAAACAATACGACGGTGCTGATTGGCAAGACTTCAACGATGTATTATTGTTAGATAGTTCTGTAATTGTTGCAAGTGGGGTTATAAATACATTAAAACAACCTAGTTATAACTACAACGCAATAAATTTAAACCAATCTTCAAGCGGAAATATACAATTTATTCAAGATGTAAATATGGTAGATTTTTCTGCTTATATAACACTACCAACTACTTTGAATATTATTCAAATAGCAGATGACGATATAGTATTATTTGCGGGTGTTGGCGGTGGATATTTTAGAATGGTTTTATGTACTTCAACAGGAACAGAAATTGCACAATTATTTTCTATAGCAAATGGTAATACTACATATCCAATATATAACTGGTCACCAGTTATTAAAAAAGGGCAATATTTCAAAGTAACAAGTGTTGGTTCAACTACTGGCATATATAAATTTTATTTAGCTAAATAAAGGAGCAAAAAATGTATATTGCAAAATTTAATAATATTATTGCGGAAATCGCAGATACAGAAGAAGAATTATTAGAAAAAATAAAAAAAATAGTTTATACTTCAATAGAAGAAACAGAAGAAACATACGTTCTTTATAACAGTGTTTATATGACAGAAGAACAAGCACAGGAAGAACACGAAAAAGAAGAACGAGAAAGAAAAGCAAAATTAAAAATGACTAAGAGAGATTTTTTCTTGTATGTTTTGCAACCTTACGGAGTTACGTATCAAGCTTTAAATCAAATATTGAGTTCAAATGATACCCTTTCAGCTTGTTTCAATCTATGTAATCATATTTACAGATATGATGAAATGCTAATCGGTAACATTAAACCAATGTTGGAAGCATTAACAGGTGAAACCGTTGATGAACAAGAACTTATGACATTTTTAGATGAACAATTTGAATTACATAATGCACAAGACTAAAGGAGTATAAAATGAATTTTGATTTAACAACAACTGAATGGACACAAGTAACAGACTTAACTGATGATACTACATACTTTTTACAAGCTAAAACAGTAGTAGACACAATACCTTGCAACTTTTATGAAGAAACACCAATTTTATTTGCACAAAGTGTTACAACACCTACTGATGCTAAAACTGGCGTTTATGCAAGCTCTTTTAAATTTAAAAAAGTAAGTGGGATAAATATATATATTAAACAAGTTAATCCTAATACATTAAATATAGAAGTTCAAGAGGTGCAATAATGAATTATATAGATTTAACAAATGGCTTTACGACCTCTGAAATAAGTGCTATGGGTTTCCCTAGTGCAACTTACGAAGAATTAACTTTAGGTGCAAGTGGTGACACTTATGAGGCAGTACCAGCAAATGGTTATATTTATATTAATATGAAAACTGATGCCTCTGATAGAATTTCTTTACATAATCTTACAAAAGGCTATGGAGTAAGAACATATCAGCCTGCTAATACTTCAACACAATTATTTATTCCAGTAAATAAAAATGATACTTTCACAATATTATATAGTGGTACGGCTACTGTATCTGTTTTTGAGTTCTTTTATGCACAAGGAGAAATATAATGTTATATATAGAAATTATAAACAATAAACCAACAAGAGTAACAAATAATATTAAAGTAGCAGAAAATAATCATTATCAAAATATGATAACTACTGATTATGATGATTACACTTTAACAAACATTAAATATATATATTCAAACGGTCAAATAGTTTTAAATCCAAACTATGAGCAAGAAAAACAAGAACAAGAAGAACAACGTATTTTACAATTACACTTAACAAAACGTGATTTATTATTAGCGTTATATGATGATAAAGGTTTAACACCTGATCAATTAAAAGCAAATTTAAACGATAGAGCAAAAATAGAGTTTGATTATGCTGAAAAGTATTATAGATTTAATCCACTTATAGATAGCGTAGGAACGGAACTAGGCTACACTAAAGAACAATTAGATTATTTATTCGAACATAAAGAGTTTCCACAAGATTAATGAAATTACATTATATAACTATGAAATACTCACAACCAGTAAAAGAAATACCGCCATTGCATATCGGACATAAAGAGAAAAGCCGATTAAGTTTGTGGCTACTAAAAATAAAAGATAAGTTCGCATTTAAGTTTACTTGGAGATTTTAAAAATGTTTATGCAAAAAATAATTGACAAAATACTTGAAAAGAAAGCTAAAGAAATTATTGGTTATGCTAAAGAGTATATTGAAACAAATAAAGAAGAATTAATTGCTAAAATAAAAACAGAGGTTGAAAGCTACGTATTAGCACATAAAGAAGAAATTATTAAACTTGTTAAAGATGAAATAACAGATATTGTTATTAAAGCAATAAAGGATTAATTTATGGATACTATAACAGTAGACGGGAAGTGGCTAAAAAGTTTAACTCAAGCGGATTTAACTAAATGGCTACAAATACATAGACTTGATTTAGCAGGCGGTGCTACATTTACAATCGGAAAGACTTTATTAACTAAGCCTATACAATGGGCAACTAAAAAATATTTACATAAAGATGATAGTTTTTTACCTTGCCATACTGGAATAATTATTCTTTGTGGCTGTCAACTATTTATAGTTGATATTGTACCGCCAAAAGTTAAAATTACAGGTTTATTAGATTATATTTTAAATACTAACGAAGAATTTAAAATAGTTATGCGAGGTGAAAATTTTAACATCGATGTTAAAAGATTTAGTTATGAGGCTTTTTGTTGGGTTGATAGGAAATATGGTTATTTTTCGGCTGTATGTTCTGCTTTAACACTTAAAAAATATATTAAAGGTTTTGGTTTACATTGCTCAGAAGGTTTAATAAGATTATATAAAAATCAAGGTTTTTTTGAGGATATAAACTCAGATGATATAACACCTATTGAGGCGTATAACTTATTAACTTACGGGAGTATTAAATAATGCTAGGTGATGAATTAATAGGCGTTGATTATAAAGGACAAATAATTTATATGTATGAATGGGTTTATTATTTCTTAACTCATTGCAAGGGTAAACAATAGACAAAATATAAAAAATAGTTTATAATATTAGAATGTGTGCAGAAAGTATAAAAATGACACAAGAAGTAATCGATTTATTAATAAAACAGCAAGAATACATACTTGAAAAGCTCGAAAAAATAGAGAGTAATGTATCCGACTTGACTAATTTTAAAAACCGATTAATCGGTATGGGCGTTGGTTTATCTGCTGTTTTTGCATATTTATTTGATGTTTTAAAAACTTGGTTTTCAAAATGAAAGTAGCAATACTAGGGAAAAAGCCTACAAAATTAAAAGCACCGTTTAATGATAAATCTTGGGAAATTTGGAGTATAAATAAAACGGAAGATTTACCACGTTGCGATAAATGGTTTGATTTACATTTTGAGCCTAAAGAAAGTGATATAAAACGTGCTAACTATCCTTTTAAAGCCATTGAGGATATGTTAGGCGGTCATTATTTTAATAATACAATATCTTACGTTATAGCCTACGCTATTTATAAAGGATATACAGAGATTGCCCTTTATGGTATGGCATTTAATACACCTTTAGAGCGTAAAATAAAACAATATGAAAATGTAAGAGAATTAATATTTTTTGCTAAAGGGAAAGGTATAAAAGTAACTGCACCTTATGATGAAATAATGTTACAAGAGTATCCACAATATACTAAAGAATTTGTTAAAAATAGGGGTTATTAATGTATCAATTCGGGAAGAAAAGTTTAGAAAGATTAAACAATCCAAAATTACATCCTAAAATTAAACAATTAATGCTATATGCAATTAAAACATCACCAATGGATTTTACAATTATTGAAACTGTAAGAACTATTGAACAACAAAAAATAAATGTAGCAAAAGGGGTTTCAAAAACAATGCGAAGCCGACATATACCACTTACAAACAAAAGTAAACTTTGTGAGGCTATAGACATTGCTCCATATCCGATTAATTGGGGCGATATAAAAAGTTTTATAAAGCTTTCAGAACATATAAAAAAATGTGCAAAGGAATTAAAAATAAATATAAGATATGGCGGGGATTGGACTTCATTCAAGGACTATCCTCACTATGAACTAGCATAATTTTTTCTTTCATACTAAAATTTTACCTCATTTTTTACTCTGACTTTTAATTAAGTCGGAGTATTTTTTTGACAAATTTTATTTTTATGCTATAATGTGAGTGTTCATATAATACTTCTTATTTCGACAATAAACTAAATACGACAGACTGCTTTATTTTCTCCATACGATAACAAAAGACCTTAAAAGATATATTCACTCAAAGCAGTCTTTTTTATTTCTTAGACCGTACACAATCAATTTTAAGGCGGGGTAAATATAAAATAGGTATAAACTATCATAAAACAAATAAAAATTAAATTTAAGGCTATTTACAAAGCAGATTTTCATATTTTCTTATTTACTTCAATCTAGATGACACTTAATTAATTTTAAGTGTCTTTTTTTGTAATAATTTTTAATAAAGGTATTGACATAAAATTTTGTTTATTATAAAATCGGGTTACAACAATTCGGAAACAAAAATTGAATAGAGGAGTTTGGGATAAACCAGACAGAGTGCTATGTATTTTTTACGAATTGTTGTTACATAGCACTTTTTTTATTTTAGAAAGGGGAACAAAATGAAATTATTAGAATTTAAAATTTTTCGCGGTAGCAAAATAAGTATAAATCCTACCTATATTGTTGATATATATCCTTCTTATTATTTAGATAGAAAACAAACTAGTATTGAAATGTTAGGACAACAAGAACCTATAAATGTAGATTGTGATTACGAAATTGTAATAAAAGAATTTCAAAGAGTATTAGAAAATATTAAATAAAATAAATTGACATCTTTAAAAATTTATATTAGAATAAAGGGGGAACTATGACAAATATTAAAGATGAAATATACCAAAAGGCATTTAATAATGCTTTATACAAAATGCGAATAGCTACAAACTCAGTATTAATGGATAGTGAGCCATTAATGAGGACTTTGTGCAAAATATGGTATGATTTTTCAGATGAGATAAGGGGAAAGAACAATGACAAAAGACAAACAATTTAAGTTTTATGAAAATTTTATGCGAGCAATCGATATATTACCTGAAAATCAACGTGCAAATGCTTGTTATCAATTTTGCAAATTTGGTTTATATGGTGAATTACCTGATGATGAAATGCTAAAAATGTTTTGTATAGGTGTTTCAATAAGTGTTCAAAAATATCAAGGTAGTGGCGGAAAGAGAGAGGGAGCAGGTAGACCTAAAAAAAATAATCAAAATAATCAAATTAATCAAATTAATCAAATTGAACAAACTAAAACTAAAACTAAAACTAAAACAGAAACTAAAATAAAAAAAGAAAATTTATCAGCACAAGATATAAATTATGAGTTTGATAGATTTTATGCTGAGTATCCTCGTAAGGTTAGTAAGTCGGAAGCAAAGAAAAAATTTATAAATATAATTAAAAAGTCTAAAGATAGTTCTATTATTGCTAATATATTTTATGGTTTAGAGTGCTATAAAAAGTCTATTATTGCTAATAAAACAGAAACAAAATATATTAAACATCCTACAACTTGGTTAAATCAAGAATGTTGGAAAGATTATGAAAAGCAAGAACAATTTACTAAAGTTGATGAGGATAGATTAACAACCTTGCAAGAAATTGTATTAAAATCACCAATACTAACAGATAAAGAAATATTAGAAGCTGAAAAAGAAGTTGCTAAACTTTTGGAGAAAAAGAAACAATGTCAATAAGATATTTTGTAATGAAAGACGCTGAAAACGAAAATAAAGATTGCAGAGAAGTAAAGACACCTGCGGAATGTAAAAAATATAATCAAAAAGGTTATGGCGTA
>Ga0265299_10002093_pt1 | contig 21109 bp, 12 predicted proteins | sample AusTroGonzalo_MG_4_FD_193485 | JGI IMG/M metagenome (GOLD analysis project Ga0265299, IMG submission 193485) | Bovine rumen microbial communities from tropical cattle in Woodstock, Queensland, Australia - Gonzalo_02 | ecosystem: Host-associated > Mammals > Digestive system > Stomach > Rumen ... | reverse complement strand
GCTCTGGCCGCAAGCAGTTGTCTGAGACCGAGGGTAAGGTGGAGGGCTTTATGTTCTCGCCCGATTATTCCAAGGTTATTATCCTGCAGAGCATTCCCTTCAACGAGATTATCAAGGAGAAGCCCGCCGACCTGCCACAGACAACAGGACGCGTGGTGACCGACCTGATGTATCGCCACTGGGACCACTACGTGGAGAGCATCCAGCATCCTTTCGTGTTCTCCGTGGATGATGACTATGTCATCGCTAATGAAGGCAAAGACATTCTTGAAGGTGAGCCCTTCGAATGTCCCATGGAGCCTTTCGGCGGCATGGAGCAGTTGGCTTGGAGCACCGACTCAAAGAATATCGCCTTCACTTGTCGCTGTAAGACCGGACTTTCATACAGTGTCTCGACTGATTCAGACATTTTCCTCTATGACGTGGAGAGCGGCGACATAAATAAAACTAAGAACCTCTGCAAAGGACATGAGTGGGGTGTCGTGTCTGATGGCACCGTTCCGTACGAGACTGATAACCTGCTCGACCCGACAAAGTCGCTCAAGGACCAGTTCGTCAACACAAACCTGAAGGACATGAACGTTGGTTACGACACCAACCCGAAGTTCTCGCCCGATGGCCGCTATGTGGCTTGGCTCTCGATGGAGCGCGACGGCTATGAGGCCGACCGCAACCGCCTTTGCGTCTATGACCTTAAGGAGAATACGAAGACCTACGTTACAGAGAGTTTCGACTCTAATGTGGATGACTATTGTTGGGCTCCTGATTCGAAGACTATATATTATATAGGTGTATGGCATGCTACTGAGAACCTCTACAAGACCAACCTGCAAGGTGAGGTGAAGCAGCTGACCAACGACTGGGCCGACTTTGGTTCCCTGCAGATGCTCAACGACAAGCAGGTTCTGGCTGAACGCCATTCGTTTGTGGCTCCTTACGACCTCTACGTGGTGAATCCTGGCGATAGCATCAATGATACGAAGGTGGCTCAGATTACTGAGGTCAACAAGGAAATCATTGATCAACTCGGCAAGCCCTCAGTAGAACAATACTGGGTACCCACCACTGATGGCAAGCAGATGCTCACATGGGTGATTCTGCCTCCTCATTTCGATAAGACGAAGAAGTACCCCACCCTGCTCTTCTGCGAAGGCGGTCCTCAGAGTCCCGTCTCTCAGTTCTGGAGCTATCGCTGGAACTTCTTCATCATGGCTTCTCAGGGTTATGTTGTCGTTGCGCCCAACCGTCGCGGTCTGCCTGGCTTCGGTCAGGAGTGGCTGGAGGAAATCTCTGGTGACTGGACGGGTCAATGCATGAACGACTATCTGTCGGCTATCGATTTTGCCTGTGACAGTCTTTCTTATGTAGACCGTGACAAGCTCGGCGCGGTAGGCGCATCATTCGGTGGTTTCTCAGTTTACTATCTGGCTGGCCATCATGACAAGCGATTCAAATGTTTTATTGCCCACGACGGTGCCTTCAACCTCGAAGCTATGTATACAGAAACCGAGGAGAACTGGTTCTCTAACTGGGAGTATGACGACGCTTACTGGAACAAAGACCAGACAGCACGCGCCAAGAAGACCTACGAGAACTCACCCCACCGCTTTGTGGACAAATGGGATACGCCTATCCTCTGCATCCACGGCGAGAAGGACTATCGCATCAACGCCACTCAGGGCATGAGTGCTTTCAATGCAGCACGTATGCGAGGCATTGAGGCAGAGTTGCTCATCTTCCCTGATGAAAACCACTGGGTATTGAAACCACAGAATGGTATCCTTTGGCAACGTACTTACTTCGATTGGTTAGCACGTTGGTTAAAATAAGACTATACTTGTGACAAAATGATGGCATTCGAAGGAATTCGGATGCCATTTTGTTTCTTCTTACCTATTATTTCGTGACAATTACTTGATTTGAATCAAGAATATTTAAATCAAAGTGTCAAAACGTCACTAATTCCATAAAAAAGTTGATAAAACGTTTGTGTTTTAGAAAAAATGCTATAACTTTGCAACCGCAAATGCAAAACAAACAAACTTTAGTTCAATTTTAATTATTAGGTAAAAGATTATGAATGCAGCACAAGTTGTAGAGCAGCTGAAACAGCGCTTTCCTAACGAGCCCGAGTACATTCAGGCCGTAAGTCAGGTACTTCCCACCATCGAGGAAGAGTACAACAAGCACCCCGAGTTTGAAAAATCAAACCTCATCGAGCGTCTTTGTATCCCCGATCGCGTGATTGAGTTCCGCGTAACATGGGTTGACGATAAGGGAAATGTTCAGACCAACATGGGCTATCGCATTCAGCACAATAACGCCATTGGTCCCTACAAAGGCGGTATCCGTTATCACAAGTCTGTAAACCTGGGTATCCTGAAGTTCTTGGCTTTCGAGCAGACCTTCAAGAACTCTCTGACTACTCTGCCCATGGGTGGTGCCAAGGGTGGATCTGACTTCTCTCCCCGTGGCAAGAGCGATGCTGAGGTAATGCGTTTCTGCCAGGCCTTCATGAACGAACTCTATCGTCACATTGGTCCTGATGAGGACGTACCCGCTGGTGATATCGGCGTAGGTGGCCGTGAGGTTGGTTACATGTTCGGTCAGTACAAGAAGTTGACCCATCAGTTCCAGGGTGTGCTCACCGGTAAGGGCATCCAGTTCGGTGGTTCACTCATCCGTCCTGAGGCTACTGGTTATGGTACTGTATACTTCCTGACTTCTATGCTGCAGACTCGCGGCATCGAGCTGAAGGGTAAGAAGGTCCTGATCTCTGGTGCAGGTAACGTGGCTCAGTATGCTGCTGAGAAGTGTCTGCAGTTGGGTGCTATCCCCATGACCATGTCAGACTCTGACGGTTATATCTACGATCCCGATGGTATCGATCGCGCTAAGCTCGACTACATCATGGAGTTGAAGAACGTGGAGCGCGGACGTATCAAGGAATACGTTGAGGAGTATCCTACGGCTAAGTACTACGAGGGCAAGCGTCCTTGGTATGAGAAGGCTGATATCGCTCTGCCTTGCGCTACTCAGAATGAGATCAATGGCGAGGAGGCTGCAGCTCTGGTTAAGAATGGTGTTATCGCTGTGGCTGAGGGTGCTAACATGCCTTCACTGCCCGAGGCTATCAAGATCTTCCAGGATGCTAAGATCCTCTACGCTCCCGGTAAGGCTTCTAACGCAGGTGGTGTGTCAGTATCAGGTCTTGAGATGTCACAGAACTCTGAGCGTCTGAGTTGGACTGCTAAGGAGGTTGACGACTATCTGAAGCGCATCATGAACGACATTCACGAGAACTGCGTGAAGTACGGTACTCAGGCTGATGGCTACATCAACTACGTGAAGGGTGCAAACGTTGCCGGCTTCATGAAGGTTGCTAAGGCCATGATGGCTCAGGGCATCGTGTAAGCTAGACGTAGTCAAGGTTTACATTATGATGTCAAACATTGTATAAACTAGACACATTATATTAATGTTATAAACAATCGGGCGAGTTACTTTCAACTCGCTCGATTCTATTTTATAGGACTATATAAACCACTCATAGTGACCTATTGACAATAAATGATTAATCAACCCTATTATTTGCTAATTCTTTGGTCAATCAGAAAAAGTTTAGTACTTTTGCATGCCAAAAATACAAAACATTATCTATAAAATATAACTAACAATGGAAATAAAACCATTAAACAAACACTTTGCTCCTAAAAGTGTAATGCCCGAGAAGGTCATTCAGTTTGGCGAAGGCAACTTCCTTCGTGCATTCGTGGATTGGATTATCTGGAACATGAACCAAAAAACGAATTTCAACGGTTCGGTGGTTGTTGTACAGCCCATTGAAAAAGGAATGGTTGATTGGCTCAATGGTCAGGACTGCTTATATCACGTTAACCTACAAGGCCGTGAGGAAGGCAAGCCCGTAAATACCTTAGAGCGCATCGACGTTATCAGTCGCGCATTGAATCCCTATTCACAGAACGACGCTTTCATGGCTTTGGCCGACCAGCCCGAGATTCGTTTTGTCATTTCAAATACCACTGAGGCTGGTATCGCTTTCGATCCTGCTTGTAAGTTGGAAGACAAACCTGCCAGCTCTTATCCCGGCAAGTTGGTACAGTTGCTGTATCGTCGCTATCAAACCTTTAACGGCGACCCAACAAAAGGTCTTATCATATTCCCCTGTGAATTGATTTTCCTGAACGGTCATGTTCTGAAGGACTGCATCGAGAAATATATCGAACTGTGGAACCTGGGTGATGACTTCAAGAAATGGTTTGAAGAGAGTTGCGGTGTCTATGCAACCCTCGTAGACCGTATCGTTCCTGGCTTCCCCCGCAAGGAGATTGCCGAGATTCAGGAGAAAATTGGCTATCGCGACAACCTCGTTGTACAGGCTGAGAACTTCCATCTCTGGGTGATTGAAGCTCCAAAGGAGGTAGCCAACGAGTTCCCTGCCGACAAGGCTGGACTGCATGTGTTATTCGTTCCATCGGAAGAGCCCTATCACAAGCGTAAGGTGACGCTGCTGAACGGCCCGCACACAGTTCTATCGCCCGTGGCATTCCTCAGTGGCGTGAATATAGTTCGCGACGCCTGCAACCACGAAGTTATTGGCAAATACATCCACAAGGTACAGTTTGAGGAGTTGATGCAGACACTCGACCTGCCCATGGATGAGCTGGAGAAGTTTGCCGGTGATGTGCTGGAGCGTTTCGACAACCCATTCGTAGACCATCAGGTGACCAGCATCATGCTGAACTCATTCCCCAAGTTCCAAGCGCGCGACCTGCCCGGTGTGAAAACCTACTTGGAGCGCAAAGGCGAACTGCCTAAGGGCTTAGTATTCGGTCTCGCTGCTATCATCACCTACTACAAGGGTGGCAAGCGCGAAGATGGTGTAGAGATTGTGCCCAACGATGACCAGAAGATTATGGATCTGCTGAAGGAGCTCTGGGCTACTGACGACACACAGAAAGTGGCCGATGGTGTATTGGGCGCCGAGTTCATCTGGGCAGAAGACCTGAACAAAGTGCCTGGCCTGAATGCCATGGTGAAGGCATTCCTCGACCTCATTCAGAGCAAGGGTATGCTTGAAGCCGTGAAAACCATTCTCTAAAAAAAAGAATATAAATCTACAAAAATCCCCAAGCAACGTATGGTTGTTTGGGGATTTTTCTTTACCTTTGCACCGTTTTTTTAATTTATCAGTATGTTTAAACCACAATTCAACAAGCATGAGGTGCTGGTATTCAGACAGTTCCAGCGCAAGGGCTACTCGCTCTTCGCATGTCTTGGACGCGAAGTTGTGATCTCTGTGCTAAGCGTGGCTACGCTCTCGGTAGCGAAAGCCAGCAGCATTAGCGACGAGACATGGCGAGCAGACAAAGACAGCACCAAGACTGCAGCCCGAGAGGTGATGCTCGATGACGTCAGCATTACGGGTTCACGGGCTCCCTTGACTGTCAGTCAGGCAGCAAGGATGGTAACTGTACTGAGCCGCGAAGACATTGCGCAGGCGCCAGTACAAAGTATTAACGATTTGCTCAAATTGGCCGTTGGCATTGATGTCAGGCAGCGAGGTCCTCTTGGTTCGCAAACAGACATCACCATACGAGGAGGCACTCAGGAGCAAATCATCGTTCTTCTAAATGGTGTCAACATCTCTGACCCACAAACAGCCCACAACACAATGGATTTGCCTTGTGACCTTAGTGACATCGTACGCATTGAGGTGCTCGAAGGTCCGGCAGGCCGAATCTATGGAACATCTTCCTTGGTAGGAGCCATTAACATCGTGACATCTCCGCACAGTGATGCCAAGCACGGAGAGGTTTACATGGAAGGCGGTTCGTTTGGCTATGCCAAGGTTGGCGGACGCATCAATCCCTTTAGGAAAGACAGGAAATGGAACAGTTCTTTATCTGCTTCATACACTCGTTCCGATGGATATTCGCGCTCAAAAGCTGGAGCCCTGAATACCGATTTTAGTGGCTCAAAGGCGTTCTATCAGGGAGGTTATGACGATGCTTTCATCCACATGTCATGGCACTTGGGCATTGCGGACAAGGGATGGGGCTCGGGCACGTTCTATGCCACACCCAAATGGCAAGCTGACGAGCAATATGAACACACCACCAAAACGTTCGCCGCCATTCAGGGTGAAAACAAACTGGGAGTCGTTCATTTCCAGCCAGCCATCTATTGGAACCAGAACCGTGACAGATACGAAGGTTATAGAGGACAATCGGATGTCATGAAATACAACTATAACCGATGCAATGTCTACGGCTTAAAAATTAACAGTTACTTCGATTGGATTGCTGGTCGCACGGCCTTCGGTGCTGAAGTACGCAATGAAGACTTGGTAAGCGGAAATCTGGGAGAACCTCTCTCCCGCCCTCATCACATCAGCGGTACTGACCGTGACTATACACTGGGTATCAATCGCACGAACATCTCGGCACATCTGGAACATAACCTACTGCTCAAGAATTTCACAATATCAGCAGGTTTTGTCGCAGCAAAGAGTTCGTGGAGCGACATGAAAATGACCATCTATCCTGGCGTGGATGTCAGCTATCACCCCACGGACAGACTGAAGTTCTTTGCTTCATACAACACTTCTTTAAGACTGCCGTCATTCACAGAGATGTACTACAAGTTGCAAGGTTATGCTGCCGACCCGCACCTGAAGCCAGAGGAGATGCAAGCCATTGAGGCCGGCACATCCTACCACGACACCTTCATTGATGCGAAAGCCACCATTTATCATCATCATGGCAAGGACATGATTGACTGGATTATGGATACCAACCAAGGTCAACAGGCACAATGGCAAAGCGTCAATCACACGAAGGTGAATTCAATTGGTATAGAGGCAAACGTTGGAATCAACCTGGCACGATGCCTCTCACTGGACGATCACCGCTGTCTTTTCAACATCTCCTATAGCTACATCCATCAAGACAAAGATCTTGAAGCAGGCATCGTGTCACAGTATGCCTTAGAGTATCTGCGCCATAAACTCATCGGGAGTTTGCAGACCGACATCTGGCGCCAACTAAGTCTAAGACTGAACTGCCGTTGGCAAGACCGTGTAGGCTCGTATACGAACTTCGACGGAGAGGTAAAAGAATATAGTCCATATATGCTGATGGATGCTCGTTTGCAATGGGAAGCCCGTCGCTATGTGCTCTATACAGAAGTTAACAACCTGCTGGACAATCGCTCGTATGTTGACTTCGGAAATGTGCCCCAGCCAGGCATCTGGGTAGTAGCAGGTCTGAGAGTAAAACTATAACAGCATTTTTTCGGGTGCTAAGGCATGCGCTTGACGAAGAAAAATCCATTTTCATTTGGTTTTTCCCACGATTTGCACTACCTTTGCATCCGAAATTGCAATTTATAGAAAAAATGATACTTGATAAAATCAACGAACTCCTTCAGCAAGTAGATACGCTGAAGGCAAATAACGCAGAAGAGGTTGAGCAGCTCCGCCTGAAATATCTGAGTAAAAAAGGCGAAATTTCTGAGTTGATGAACGATTTCCGTTCGGTTCCTGCCGATCAGAAGAAGGAGGTCGGCATGAAGATCAACGAACTGAAACAGCGTTTCACCGAGCGCATTAACCAACTTCGCGAAGAATCTACTTCACAGGAAGGAAGCGAGGAGGCTATCGACTTGACGCGTACGCCCTATCCCGTTCAACTTGGTACACGCCACCCTCTGACCATCGTAACAAATGAGATCATTGATATCTTCAGTCGCATGGGATTTGTGTTAGCAGATGGTCCCGAGGTGGAAGATGACTTACATGTATTTACTCGCATGAACTTCGCTGCAGATCATCCTGCCCGCGATATGCAAGACACATTCTTCGTCAGCCAGCATCCTAACGATGTCACCAAGAATATCCTGTTGCGTTCTCACACATCAAGTGTTCAGGCTCGTGTGATGGAGCAAATGCACACTGAGGATGGCAAGTTGACTGGTCCTATCCGTGTGATTTGCCCAGGACGCGTATATCGCAACGAGGCCATTACAGCGCGCGCACATTGCTTCTTCCACCAAGTTGAGGGTCTGTATATCGACAAGAACGTTTCGTTCACAGACCTGAAGCAGGTTCTCTTGTCGTTTGCTCGCGAGATGTTCGGTGCAGACACTAAGATTCGTTTGCGCCCCTCTTACTTCCCATTCACTGAGCCCAGTGCTGAGATGGATATCTCTTGCTTCATCTGCGGCGGTGAAGGCTGTGGCTTCTGTAAGCACACCGGCTGGGTAGAGATTCTGGGGTGCGGTATGGTAGACCCCAATGTGCTGGAGCAGTGCGGCATAGATTCAAGCATCTACAGCGGCTATGCCTTCGGCATGGGTGTAGAGCGAATCACCAACCTGAAGTATCGTGTCAGCGACCTTCGCATGTTCTCTGAGAACGACACGCGATTCCTTGAAGAATTCCAGTCAGCAGACTGATTCTCGTAAGTAGCTTACTTACAATACAAAAATATGGCATTTAGCTTATGAAAGTTATATACTTTCGAGTGCTAAATGCCATACTTGTTTTGATAAGTCAATGATTTAATGACGCTAATTCAATGAGTTAATGATGCTAATTCAATGAGTTAATGATGCTAATTCAATGAGTTAATGATGCTAATTCAATGAGTTAATGATACTAATTCAATGAGTTAATGATGCTAATTCAATGAGTTAATGATGCTAATTCAATGAGTTATTATCGTGAAGCATGAAAGCCCTCCAGATTAATATACTTTCTGCGCATCATGCGCTTATAGATATGTCGCAGCCAAATAGGATGAGCAAGCGTTAATATCAGACCAACTATTGCCAATATGATATAAGCTGTCGTCTCATCGAAAAGGATAATGAACAATGCAACCAATACAAGTGGAGAGAGCATTCCCACCAACTCAATAATCAACTGAACGCCATTCTCAACATTGTTTTTACCCGTGATCTTCTGATTCAAAGGGAGTGTCTGCTTATTATAGACTGCCAGTTGAAACAAAGTGAAATAGAGAAGTCCACTGCACAACAACAGATAAGCCGCCATCATCAGCAATGAGAACTTCCCGGCAATCACTGCTGGCATCATCAGCAACAGAGGCACAATCAGGATGGCTACATGGAAATAATACTTCGCCTTGAGCAGGGAGAGGATGTTCTCCTTGTGCGTCATCAGCAAGTCGATATAGTTTCCTTCTGGTCCCATAACCTTTATCAAAGTCGTCATGCCATAAAGACCAAAACAATAGAAGCACCAGAAGTTGAGCATCATTCGACCATCATACATAGAGGTGTATGAGATAAGCAAAGTCAGACAGGTAATCATCGTCAGACTCATAATGACTCTTGACCTGATGGCTTTATTGCGAAGAATAGATTTGAGTTCCAGTTTCAAGTATTCGCCTGTCTGCCCAAAGCGCTCCAAGAACGTATACTGATACACCTTTTTCATGGCAGCCTCTTTCTTCTCCTGCTTCATAATCTCTTCACGCACATAGCGGAACTGCATCCAGCGGTTCAGCCAGAACAAGCCAGACAATAGCGCCAGACAGAAAAGAGCAAAATACCATGTGGCGGTGAAGTCGCAGATAAAGTCCATCTGTTTGTCAAACAGATCTTCATTGATAATCAATGGTAGCCAGAATGCGCCATAAACCAATATTGGAAGACCCCACCATAAGACAAAACGCGCAGCCAAGGTACGTACGACCAAGTAGAACTGGCTATTAGCCAATGTCATGAGGAAGCCACAAACAACAATCAAAACTGCTGTTGAAAAAGAGGCGCCTCCAAAAAATGAGATAACGGCATAAGGCAAATAGAGCGCAAGCCACACCCAATTGAAACCAGCCAGAAGCGTATTCAACAAGAAGGTCTCTATCACGGCATGGAAAGGCATGGGCTGCAACAAGAATGGCTTAACCATCATGGCAGGTGTCTGCTGGACGGCAAAACGCGAACCAAAATCAATGGCAAGCCATAAAGGCAACATAGCCAACACCAAGGTATACATGTGAGACTCTGTGGCAGGCATTGCCATCATCGTACCAATGAAAATCAGGTAGATAATCATCATGCCACCACCAATCACCATCATAACACGTGCAATGACACTCTGCTCAAAGGCAGGACTGCGGCGCAAAGCCAAAATGCCTTGCTTGCGCAGCAATAGAAGTAGTTTCCAGCGATTCATTTTTATCTCAGGTCTATGACTTCAGCTGATGGAAAATCCTTAGAATTAAATCTAAATGCAGCATCACTCAGTTTAGCAGCCTTCACATTCTTAATGGTAAAAGTAGTCCACTTCTGCTTCTGAAGTAGTTTTACCTCCGTGGGATGATATGTTTTTTTATCAACTGTAATAAACATCTCCTTCACTCGCTTCGATGCATCAGTTGCCGTCAGATGAACTTGATAGGCATTGCCTGACTGAGTCATTGAGTAGCGGAAGCCCTTCTTATACATATTTATAAAGTTATAGGGGTTCATTACCTGCAACTGAGACTCTGAAGGGGTGGTCACATTTACCTCATCATTGTTCGACATATACGTCCACAAGGTCTTACCGTCAAACCACAATGTCGCCATTGGAGTCGTGGCAGTAAACATTCGTCCTTTGACGGAAATCTTACCAGAAGAATTGCCATACTGGGCGCTATTCATGGTAAAATCAGCTTGTATGCCATTCTTTGCACTGACAGAAGCTGCACATTTATCCAATATAGTCTTAGCATCCTGAGCAAAGCCAAACAAGCAACTACCAACAAACAGCGTGATGGCCATAAAAAATCTTTTCATATATCCTTATCCTTTTAATGAATTCAACAAGTTTTCCAAACTCATATCATCTTGAATCAGCACCTCACGGGGTTTAGAACCATGAGCCTGACCAACAATTCCTGCTGTTTCCAACTGATCCATCAGTCGGCCTGCGCGATTATAACCGATAGCAAACTTACGCTGAATCAAGCTGGTTGATCCACTCTGCTCGTGAACGATGAGTCGAGCGGCATCATCAAACATCGGGTCTAAGTGACTCAAATCTGCATCGTTGCTACCAGAACTGATTCCATCTGAATCGCTTACAGGAGGCTCTGGCAACTCATATGGCTCCAGATACCCCTGCTGCTGAGCAATGAACTGGTTGATGTCGTCCACCTCGGGCGTATCAACAAAAGCACACTGCACACGAACGGGATCATTGCCTTGCAGATAGAGCATATCACCACGACCTATGAGTTGCTGTGCACCCATACGGTCGAGAATCGTCTTCGAGTCAATACCCTGACTCACCTTGAATGCGATACGAGCAGGGAAGTTGGCCTTAATCGTACCAGTAATAATATTGGTAGTTGGGCGCTGGGTAGCAATAATCATGTGAATACCTACGGCACGGGCTTTCTGAGCAATACGGGCAATAGGCAACTCAATCTCTTTGCCTGCAGTCATAATCAAATCACCATACTCGTCGATAACAACAACGATGTAAGGCATATACTTATGTCCCTTTTCTGGATTCAGCTTTCTGGCAATAAACTTACGGTTGTAGTCTTTGATATTACGTTCACCAGCTGCCATCAACAACTCATAGCGAGCATCCATCTCTACACACAAAGACTGGAGCGTACGAATCACCTTTGTTGTATCAGTAATAATGGGGGAAGCGTTTTCATCAGGTACCTTCGCCAGGAAGTGATTAGCAATCTTGGCATAGATGCTGAACTCAACCATCTTGGGGTCAACCAGCACAATCTTCATCTCGGCAGGATGTTTCTTATACAGCAGAGATGTAAGGATGGCATTCAGACCGACAGACTTACCCTGACCCGTGGCACCGGCAACCAACAAGTGAGGAGCCTTTGCCAAGTCAAACATGAACACTTCGTTGGTAATGGTCTTACCCATAGCACAAGGCAACTCCATCGTAGTCTCCTGGAACTTCTTTGAATTCAGGATAGACTCCATAGACACAATATTGGCCTTTGCATTCGGCACCTCAATACCAATAGTACCCTTGCCAGGGATAGGTGCAATGATACGAATACCCAAGGCCTTCAAACTCAAAGCGATATCATCCTCGAGTCCACGAATCTTAGAGATGCGAACACCCTGAGCAGGCGTAATCTCATAAAGTGTAATAGTAGGGCCTACAGTGGCCTTGATGCTACTGATTTCAATACCAAAGGTACGGAGCACCTCAATGATGCGGTTCTTATTGGCAGTCTGCTCTTCCATATCAATGTATGGTTTACCGTCAGACTCATAAGTCTTCAACAGATCTAGTGTCGGATAATGATAATTCTCCAAATCACGTTTGGGATCATAGGGTTCCATATCCTCTAAAGCGACCTGATTAACCTCACTGGCATCGGCCTTCTCTTCTTCGTTAGCCACCTCGACAATCATGCCAGGATCAGCAACGTTTTCATCATGAATGACAGGCGTCTCTACTACGTCCTCCTCAATAACATTATTAATCGGAGTCTCGTTTTCGAAATTCACTGTTTGCGTCATGGGATCATCAAACACTTCAGGATCCTCTTCGGTCTTAATCAACTCATCATATGACGATGTATCCCCTGAGTCTTCCTTATCCGAGTTGGTAACAGTAAACTTCACCTTCTGCACAAATCGCATTGGATTCAGCATCTTGCGAATCAACACAATAGTCTCCGAGCTAATATACATCAGGAAGAGAATAGCAACTACAATTAATATGGCCACCAAGCCAGGGCTACCCACATAACGCTCAAAGAAATGGCATACATATAATCCATGTTCACCGCCTGGGCAGAAATGCAAAGAAGGGAATAGTGGCGTGACAAAGTAAGCCAATGTCACAGAAAGCCATTCCATAACCAAAGAAACGGATATAAACCACTTCAGCAATGCAGGTCGGTAGGCCTTCATCAAGACCAATGAGAATAAGAACAATAATAAAGGTATGCCAAACGAAGCCACACCAAAGCAACGGTTCAGAAAGAAGTACGAAGCATATGCACCTAAACTACCAACCGCATTTCCAAATTTCTGTGGTTCATTTGCCAAATCATCTTCACGAAGATTCTCTATGATACTCAAATCAGCTGCGCCTGTTGTAAAATAGGAAATGAAAGCCCACGTCAGACAAACGGAGAGAGCAAAAAGAAGCATTCCAATAAAGAAATGTAAACGCTCGTTCTGGAAAATCTGAAAAGTGTGGTTCACTCCTAGTGACTCCATGACGGAAGGATTAGAAGATTGTGTTATCGGTTTCTTACTCTTTTTCTTAGCCATTATTCTTTGTATTCGTTAATTCTTCTGCAAAATTAGCGGAAAAAAATCAGTTATCACCATAAAATCACATTTTTTTTGTATTTTTGCACCACGAAAAGGTATTGACATGCTTAAAACGATATATAATAAATACGATAAGGCCCTCATTCCATCGCTCCCCGTTGTTCAATTCCCGGGAAGAATCATCGTCATTTTAACTCCTGGCGAGACAGAAAAAGCAGTTCGCTATCTCCTGTCTCAGCCCATTTTGGGATTTGACACAGAAACACGGCCTTCATTTAAACGTGGACAACAGCATAAAGTATCGCTTTTACAGGTTTCTACACCTGACACATGTTTTCTATTTAGACTAAATCATACAGGTCTGACGCCAGCACTCATCGAATTACTCGAAGACGACACCATTCCTAAAATTGGACTTTCTTGGCACGATGACTTAAACGCCTTACGCAAAATAGGAGAATTCAAAACTGGCAGCTTCATCGACATTCAAGATCATGTCCGCGAACTAGGCATTGAAGACTTGAGTCTTCAGAAATTATATGCCAATCTATTTGGACAGAAGATCAGCAAAAGGCAACAGTTAAGCAACTGGGAAGCTGACATTCTAAACGAGAAACAAAAGATGTATGCCGCCACTGACGCATGGGCATGTATCATGATTTATAATGAAATCTTAAGACTCAAGCAGTCAAAGGATTACAATCTTATTACTAAAGAAAATGAATAAAGTATATCTCAAACGTGGCAAAGAAGAAAGTCTTCGCCGTTTTCATCCTTGGTTGTTCTCTGGAGCCATTCTCCATCTAGACGAAGGTATTGAAGAGGGAGACGTTGTAAAAGTCGTTACAGAAAAAGGTGATTTCATCGCTGTAGGACATTATCAGCAAGGTTCCATTGCTGTCCGTGTACTCACCTTTAACGACGTAGAAATCGACGAGCAGTTCTGGATATCACGCTTGCAGTCTGCCCTTCAAATGCGCCTTTCTATCGGATTGGCCAACAATCCACAGACAAATGCATATCGATTGGTGCATGGCGAAGGTGATTTGTTGCCAGGACTGATTATCGACATCTATGGTGATACTGCCGTCATGCAGGCACACAGCATCGGTATGCACTTAGCTCGACACACCATTTCTACTGCTCTCTCGAAAGTCATGAAGGACTATATCTCAAACATTTATTATAAGAGTGAGACGACCTTGTCTTTCATGGAGCCAGAAAATGGTTTCCTCTTGGGTGAGACTGACAACAATATTGCCATTGAGAATGGCTTGAAATTCTATGTAGATTGGTTACGTGGCCAGAAGACCGGCTTCTTCGTTGACCAGCGTGAAAACCGTTCATTACTGGAGAAGTATGCCAAAGACAAGCACGTGCTGAATATGTTCTGCTATACTGGCGGCTTCTCTTTCTACGCCATGAGAGGTGGAGCAAAGTCTGTTCATTCGGTAGACAGTTCAGCAAAAGCCATCGAACTTACTCGCCGCAATGTAGAACTTAACTTCCCCAACGATTCACGCCACGAGGCTTTCTGCGAAGACGCATTCAAATACTTAGACAAGATTAGCGGTTATGATCTGATTATTCTCGACCCACCAGCCTTCGCCAAGCATCGCGGTGCGCTCCACAATGCATTAAAGGGCTATACCCGATTAAACCAGAAGGCATTTGAAAAGATTGAAAAGGGAGGAATCTTGTTCACATTCTCATGCTCGCAGGTAGTGACCAAAGAGCACTTCAGAAACGCTGTCTTCACAGCAGCAGCCCTGGCTGGACGCAAAGTTCGAATCCTTCATCAACTTCATCAACCTGCTGATCACCCCATCAACATCTATCACCCAGAAGGTGAGTATCTCAAGGGGCTAGTTCTTTATGTTGAATAAGGTAAAAGCTTATATTGATCGATTCCAGCTATTCAGCCACGATAAACGTTATCTAGTTGCTGTTAGTGGAGGAGCAGACAGTGTTTGTCTGCTCCTCGTGATGCGTGCTTTAGGATACGACATCGAGGCTGTTCATTGCAATTTTCATTTACGAGGAGAAGAGAGCAATCGAGACGAGAACTTTGTTGTCGACTTATGCAAGAAGTTTCAAGTAGAATTGCATTTAATTCATTTTGACACAGCAACATACGCTCAAACTCACCAGATTAGTATCGAAATGGCCGCACGAGAACTAAGGTATCGCTATTTCGAGCAATTGCGTCAAGACATCCAAGCCGATGGTATCTGCGTGGCTCATCACCAAGACGACTCAGCAGAAACTATCATACTGAACTTGCTCCGCGGAACAGGAATTCATGGATTGACAGGTATCAAACCACGAAATGGATACATCCTTCGCCCTTTGCTTTGTCTCAGTAGAAAGGATATTATTGAATGGCTTCGTGAACAGAATCAGACGTTTGTGACAGACTCCAGCAACTTGGAGACAGATGCAGTTAGGAACAAAATCCGACTGAACATCATGCCACAGTTGAAAGATATCAGTCCCAATGCATGCCAGCAGATTCTGAACACAGCACAACGACTCAATGAGGCTTCAAAAGTATACGATGAAAACATTCAAAAAGCACTCTCTAGACTCGTCAAAAACGAGAGCCTAGAAGTCGATGCCTTATTAAAAGAGGCTTCGCCAGAAAGCATTCTTTACGAATGGCTATTCCCCATGGGATTTGATCCCAAGACAATAGAACAAATCAGCCAATCGCTGACAATCATTCAGTCAGGGAAAGAATGGAAATCAGCGACCCATCAACTCACATTCAACCAAGGGCGCTTGTTAGCAGAGCCTATCACACCCGAACTTCCCACCCTGATTATTCCAGAAACTGGTACATATATCTATCAAGAAGAAAAGAAGATTCGCATTGAGCAAATCTCTGGTCGGCATATTAAAAAGGATGCCGCAACAGCCTCGCTCGATTCATCTAAAGTACATTTTCCCTTAACCCTACGACCTGTTCAAGTCGGCGACCGCTTTATGCCTTATGGCATGAAAGGCACAAAACTAGTTAGTGACTATTTGACTGATCGACATGTTAACGTCTTCGAGAAACGCCGCACACTGGTTCTTTGTGATAGACAAGGAGAGATTCTATGGTTGATTAACCACCGTCCAGACGCACGTTTTTGCATTAATGATTTAACTCAAGAAACGCTAGTGTTTTCTTTTTTTAACACAAAAAAATAAGGGTTCTGAGAACAACGTATTGTTTTTTTTTGTAACTTTGCAGCCGCAAAAGAGAGTGTATAGTATGTATAAGCCTAGATATCAGGCAGTTAGTTATCAAAAACAATATATTGAGACAAAATAGATGAGACAACTAAAAATTCAGAAGAGTATCACCAACCGTTCAAGTGAAGCACTTGATAAGTATCTTGTAGAAATTGGACGTGCCCCCCTTATCAGTATAGATGAAGAGATTGAATTGGCACAGAAGATTCGCAAGGGCGGTTTGGAAGGTGAGCGTGCTAAGGACAAGTTAGTAACGGCCAATCTTCGATTTGTTGTATCTGTGGCTAAACAGTATCAGCACCAAGGATTGACTCTGACCGACTTGATTGACGAAGGCAACATTGGACTCATCAAAGCAGCTCAGAAATTTGACGAGACCCGTGGTTTCAAATTCATTTCATATGCCGTTTGGTGGATTCGCCAAAGCATCCTGCAAGCCATTGCTGAGCAAAGTCGTATAGTACGTCTTCCCCTCAACCAGGTTGGTTCTCTGAATAAGATTAATCACGAAATCAACAAGTTTGAGCAGGAAAACCAGCGTCATCCCTCTGTGAGTGAGTTGGCAGAAATGACTGATATCGACGAAGAGAAGATTGGTCAGTCTATGCAAGCTGATAGTCACCACGTGTCTATTGACGCTCCTTTCCAGGACGGTGAAGACAACTGCATGCTTGACGTAATGGCCTCAGGCGATGATAGTCGTACCGACCGCCATGTAGACCATGAGTCAATGGCTCAAGAATTGAATTCCGTATTGTCTAAGGTATTAAAAGACCGTGAAATCATCATTATCCGCGAGTGCTTTGGCATTGGATGCCACGAGAAAGGACTTGAGGAGATTGGCGATGAGTTGGGACTCACTCGTGAGCGCGTTCGTCAGATTCGCGAAAAGAGTATTGCAAAATTGCGCGACTCGGGCAATGCCAAGATTCTTATGAAATACCTAGGATAATCTTTATACACTAATATATCAGACAGGAGTCACGTTTTTTTTCGTGGCTCCTGTTTTTTTCTTTTATTATTATTTGCGGTTTCGTTCTTTTTGATTACCTTTGTGGCTATGAAACGCGTATTACTAACCTTAGCCATGACGATGGTCATGTTATCTATGGCATCTGGCGAGGCTCTTGACTCGTTGGTTATGAATCGTGTATTCAATTTCCAAAGGGATTACACACAAGACATCAATGGTTTTTCAACCAATGTTTACCTGAAACACATCTATCAAACACACAGACGAAACGTCACGTTGTGGGCCATTCCACACATGTATACTATTGCTGATGGAGAAAGGGCATATGTCTGCGAACAATACAACCGTTTTAATTTCCGAACCATAAGCGATTATGACAACATACAACAAGTATACAATACAACTATCCCTCATCAACGCCACACGATGCCAGTATTAATGGCATATGTAACACCCAATTTATACGGAACAACGCTATATGGCAATCATATCCTATCGCCCTTCTGCCGCGAGAATCGCATCTATTACCATTATTCCACCGTACCACTCTCAAACAATCAAATCCGCCTATACTTTCGCCCGAAGATAGTACCAAACACCCAACTTGTCCAAGGTAAAGCTATTGTCAACTACAATACCGGACAAATTGAGCAAACCGAGATTGAAGGTGAATATGATATGATTCACTTCCAAGCTATCGCTATGCAAGGAGAAAAAGGTCTGCACGCATTATTGCCCAAATACTGCGTCACAGATATTGCCTTCAAATTTGCAGGCAACAATATCACCTCACACTTTGAAGCAGTATTCGATTGTCCCATCACACTGGCTGATACAGTTGATGTAACTGGTGATTACAAATTGATGGATTCCATACGCCCAATAAGTCTTTCGCAACAAGAGCTAGATATCTTCGATGATTTCATTAACAAGCATACCCCTGTTACAGAAGAAGACTCAATCATAGAAGAAGCTATAGACTCTCTTAGTATTACTGCCACATTAGTTGGTAAGAAGAAACTCGATGAAGAAGGCGACGACCAAGACGAAGAATACAAGCCTCATCATAATTATCTCAAAGAAAGTTGGGATCTTATTGAAGACAACCTCTTCCATAGTATCAGCTCAAAATCAAAAAACAGTTATATACGACTTTCTCCTATCCTTGACCCACAATATGTCAGCTACAGCAGAAGTAAGGGATTCTCCTACAAGATGAAACTATATGCCAGTTACAAACATAGTGAAAAATCGTGGATAGACTTTCATCCGCGCATTGGCTACAACTTCAAATTACGAGAGTTCTATTTCGATGCTCCATTACAATTTATCTACGACTCCAACTATGACGCAGGCATTGACGCTTGTTTCAGCAAAGACAATCGTATTGGAAACGCCAGCGTACTTGAAGATATTAAGAAAGAATATGGTGAGAATGTCGATTTGGAAGGGAAGGATCTTGATCTATTTGATGACTATTCTTGGAGCATATCACATCACATTCGTCCGATTTCTTGGTTAAATATCAGTTCAGGATTCGTGTTACACCAACGTGTTGCGCTCAATCCCCAAGCCATGAGTCAATATGGTAAATACAGCAAATACTATTCGCTAGCTCCATCAATCATCGTCCGTTTGAATCCATGGCAGAATGCACCTTTCTTCACCATCAACTACGAACGAGGCTTCAAACTGAAAAACAATTATATCAGATACGAACGCATAGAGGCCGATGCCTCATTCAAATATAAGATGAAGCGCACCGAGCAAATCAACACACGCATCGGTGGAGGCTTCTATACAGACAAACGAAACAATTACTTCCTCGACTTCGCCAACTTCCGTGCGAATAACCTGCCTGATGGATGGGACGATGACTGGTCAGGTGACTTCCAACTGCTTAGCTCCAGACTTTATAACGAGTCAAGCTACTATATCCGTGGCCACCTATCCTATGAAGCACCTCTTTTAGGCGCTTTCCTGACACCAGCCATAGGCCGATACGTAGAGCGCGAACGAGTTTACCTCAGCACATTATCTATTGACCATACTCGCCAGTATTCAGAAATCGGCTATGGCTTCTCGTGCCGCATGTTCTCCATGGGCATCTTTGCCAGTTTCCTTAATACAGAGTATCAAAAAATTGGTTGCAAATTTACATTCGAATTATTCCGCAGATGGTAAAACCACTTGTTGTCTATAAAGCGAGCGCAGGTAGTGGAAAGACCTTTACGCTTGCAGTTGAATATATCAAACTGTTAGTTCAGAATCCTCTGGCATACAAACAGACGCTTGCCGTAACCTTCACGAACAAGGCTACGGAAGAGATGAAGATGCGCATATTGAGTCAACTATATGGCATCTGGCGCGGTTTAGACAGTTCCAAGGCGTATCAAGACAAGATATGCCAGGAGTTGGATGCCTCACCTGAGTTTGTAAGTCGACAGGCAGGCACAGCCTTGCACCTATTACTTCACAACTACAATTATTTCCGTGTTGAGACCATCGACTCATTCTTCCAGAGTGTTTTGCGCAACCTGGCTCGCGAACTGGACCTGACAGCCAACCTTCGCGTAGGACTCAATGATGTGCAAGTAGAGGAAGTAGCCGTTGACCAACTCATTGACAGTCTGAAAGCTACCGACCAGATGTTGCAATGGCTCCTGCGATATATCATGGACAACATCAGCGACGACCGCTCATGGAATGTGATCTCCCAGATTAAACAGTTTGGCCGCACCATCTTCCGTGACTACTATAAGCAGCAAAGCAAGGAACTAAATAATGTAATTAGTCAGAAGAACTTCTTTGACGACTATACACAGCAACTACGCCAGATACGTGAAGACGCCAGCAATCGCATTCAGGAGATTGCCGACTCATTCTTCGACACCATCAAACAAGAAGGACTCACCGTTGACGACTTCTCAAAGAAGAGCAAGGGTGTATGCTCCATCTTCCTGAAGATGCAACGCGGGCAGTTTGACGAGAGTATCATTAACAAGACCGTGGCCGACGCTATTGGCGATCCATCAAAATGGTATACCAAAACCAGCGACCGAGCAGAGTTCATTCATGCATTAGTTGACAGCAAGTTAGATAGACTCTTGCGCCTTGCCGTTGAAGAACAGCCGCGCCAATGGTTGCTCTTCAAGAGTGCAGAACTCACGCTGCGCCATCTCAGTCAGTTACGCCTGCTGAGTAGTATCGAGGCCAAGGTGCACGAACTCAATGAGAATGCCAATAGATTCCTTCTTAGTGACACTCAGCAATTGCTTCACGAACTGATTGACGGAAGCGATTCACCCTTTATCTTCGAGAAGATTGGCACCCATCTTGAGCATATTATGATTGATGAGTTTCAAGATACCTCAACCATACAATGGAAGAACTTCAAGGTGTTGCTCCAGGAAGCGATGAGCCACGAGGGGGCATCAAGCCTTATCGTTGGTGATGTCAAGCAAAGCATCTACAGATGGCGCAACGGCGACTGGCGGTTGTTGGCTGGTATCAAAGACGAGTTCCCGCATGCCGACCAACTGATTGAAGAGAAACCATTGAGCACCAACTACCGTTCTGAAAGAA
>Ga0265299_10002090_pt1 | contig 21113 bp, 20 predicted proteins | sample AusTroGonzalo_MG_4_FD_193485 | JGI IMG/M metagenome (GOLD analysis project Ga0265299, IMG submission 193485) | Bovine rumen microbial communities from tropical cattle in Woodstock, Queensland, Australia - Gonzalo_02 | ecosystem: Host-associated > Mammals > Digestive system > Stomach > Rumen ... | reverse complement strand
CGGAGGATTTTGTTGGAGCGTTGAATTCATTCAAAAGATCCGACAAAAGACTACGGTCACATGGCGTCTTGAAGCATTCAAGGCGACGCGGCTGCTATTTTTGATTTACATAAAAACCATTACTAAAAGAGACGATGTGTTTATATATAGTTGTTGACAATTGTTGACAAAAAACAATTCTTTGTATTCAATAGGCTAAGTTGTTGGCTGTGAATGCAGTAGTAGATGAAATGAATGAGATGGTGGCAGTGCTGCCGGAGACTCGTGGTTCGGTTATGAACGAATCGGGGGTGTCCCTAAACTATGTCCTGAGCCCAACGTTCGTACAGCCTGAAGATTATCACTGGTTTGTGATGCGCGTGCCGTATGGCAAGGAGCGCGAGGTGGCCGCTGCTATTCAGTCGCCGACGCTTTTAACGTACGCGCCCGTGCAGACGATTGCGCGTATGAAGAACGGCAAGCGTGTGTTCGAGCAGCAGTCTGCACTGCCGAACATGTTTTTTGCGTACGCGCGCGAACCCGAATTGCAATACCTGCACGATCGTCCGATAGAGTTTGCTGAGCACCCGTCGTGGACTCCCGGGCAGCTGCACTTCATGTACGATCATACGCGCAAGAACGATGCAGGCTACGATCGCAAGATGACCGTCCCCTTTGATCAGATGCTCAGCTTCATCCGCGTCACCATGCAGAACGACGAGCATGTGCGCGTATATCTCAACGATGCCTTTGCGGCAAAACAAGGTGATTACGTGGAGGTTATCGAAGGCAAGTTCGCGGGCGTCCGAGGTCGCGTTGCCCGCCTCCACGGCCAGACCTGCGTGCTCGTTAGCCTCGAAGGCATATGTATCGCTTCAACAGCCTACGTCCCCAAAGCTTTTCTAAAGAAAATCAATGTGTAATTATGAATAAAAACGTAGCATTAATCACTGGCGTTACAGGTCAGGATGGATCTTATCTGAGTGAGTTCCTACTCGAAAAAGGATACGAAGTTCATGGAATAATCAGGCGGTCATCGGTGGACTTTCGTGAGCGCATTGCGCATCTGGAAGGGCAACCGCATTTCCACTTGCATTATGCAGATATGAGCGACTCGATGTCGCTGGTAAAGTTGGTGGGACAGGTGCAACCGACCGAGATCTATAACCTCGCAGCACAAAGCCACGTGCAGGTCAGCTTCGATGCCCCGGAGTTCACGGCAGATGTGGATGCTGTAGGTGTATTGCGAATCCTGGAAGCCGTTCGTACCAACCATCTGGAGAAGACCTGCAAGATCTATCAGGCCTCGACATCCGAATTGTATGGCAAGGTTGAGGAAGTGCCTCAGAATGAGAACACGCCGTTCCACCCGTACAGCCCGTACGCTGTGGCTAAGTTGTACGGCTATTGGATCGTGAAGGAGTACCGCGAGGCGTATGGCATGTTCTGCTGTTCGGGCATTCTGTTCAATCACGAGAGTGAGCGTCGCGGCGAGACGTTCGTAACGCGTAAGATCACGTTGGCGGCTGCACGTATCGCCCAAGGCAAGCAGAAGCAACTGCTGCTCGGTAATCTTGACAGCCTGCGTGACTGGGGTTATGCCAAGGATTATGTGGAGTGCATGTGGTTGATACTGCAACACAAGACTCCGGAAGATTTCGTGATAGCCACAGGCGTGCAACATACTGTCCGTGAGTTTGCTACGCTGGCGTTCCAACACGCAGGAATCACTCTGCGTTGGCAGGGTGAAGGTATCAACGAGGTTGGCATATGCGAAGCTGCGACGGATGCTGTCAAGCTGCATGCCGGTGAGGATATCATCGGCAAGACGCTGGTGGCAGTCAGCGAGGATTTTTACCGCCCGACGGATGTGGTCAACCTCTGGGGTGATCCAACCAAAGCCCGTGCAGAACTTGGATGGAACCCGCAGTCCACGACGTTTGAGCAACTCGTTGAACTCATGGTTAAGAGTGACATGCAGAAGGTGGCTGCCGATGCCATTCGCGAGCACGTCAATCTTGCCGAGTACCTCGAAAAAGGAGTGGTGAAATAATCTTTTGCAAGAGATTTTAATCTTACAATGTGTCTTTTCTAAAATCAAAAATTAAGGCGACCGGCTGTCCGATGACAGCCCCATGAATGCTGCTGAGTAGCTGCCAGTAAGCGAGCTTCCGGCATCCACTCATCATCATTCATTCGGTCGGTTCTCTGAACCGCCCCGGTCGCCTTACAAAAATAATTAAAAAAATACCAAAAATATTTAGTGAATTCGATTATTTATCAATAAGATTTGATGAGGAACATATCCATGCAGTGGAGTAAAGATTGAGTAATAGTTATGGAAGAGAAGAAACAGGTACATATGGTGGCTGAGCCAAAGCGGCAAGAGTTGGCACAAGTGTGCTACGGTATTATCGGTTGTATGCAAGAAGTGCATAATAATCTTGGCGCAGGTTTGCCTGAATATATTTACCAAGAGGCTCTAACGGTTGAATTGATGACCAAAGGTTATGTCATTCACAAGGAGATGGAGTATCACCCTATTTACAAAGATAAAGAACTGAAATCCTACCTCAAGATGGATTTAGTTGTGGAAAGTTCTCTTGGTAATATAATTGTTGAGTGCAAAGCTCTGACGCAATTAACAGAGCGTGAGCACTATCAGACTTTCGGATACCTGCGCGGAACGGGTTGGCCGATAGCAATACTTGTCAATTATGGTACGTACCCCAAAGCTCAAATAGAGCGCTTCCATTGCAATAATGGTGTGATTGAAGTATTTTGATTTCGCTGGTTGTTCTCTTTTAAATCAAAAAATGCCAAAAATAATCAATGGATTAGTGCAATTAGATTAATTCGTGAACATAATAGATTCACTATAATTGTCACCCGCATGGATTTTTGGAATTTTTTAATAATTTTTTCAAGCAGCCGGTCAGTCAGGCTTATCAAAGGCTGACGGACAAGAGGGAAGTATTATGATGGTGTGTTGAATGTATTCATAAACGGCATCAGAAGACTTCACTCATTGGGCGGCTTGAAGCATTCAAGGCGACGCGGCTGCTATTTTTGATTTACTAAAAATCTTTAAATTAACATTTTCATACAAAAAATATTAGCAAATTATGTTAGATAAGAATACAAAAATATACGTTGCAGGGCATAGGGGGCTGGTCGGCTCGGCTATATGGAAGAACCTGTGGGAACGCGGATATCATAATCTGATCGGTCGCAGTCATGCAGAACTGGACCTGACCTGCCAGGCGGATGTGCGCAAATTCTTTGACGAAGAGAAACCCGAGGCTGTGGTGTTGGCTGCGGCTTTTGTTGGCGGAATCATGGCCAATAGCCTGTATCGTGCGGACTTCATTATGAAGAACATGCAGATTCAGTGCAATGTGATTGAGGAAGCCTACAAGCATGGGGTGCAGCGCTTGTTGTTCCTGGGATCGACTTGTATATACCCGAAGAACGCCCCGCAGCCGATGAAGGAGGATTGCCTGCTTACCTCGCCGCTGGAATATACCAACGAGGAGTATGCCATCGCCAAGATTGCCGGACTGAAGATGTGCGAGAGTTATAACCTGCAGTATGGTACGAACTATATTGCTGTTATGCCCACGAACCTGTATGGTCCGAATGACAATTTCCATCTGGAGAACTCGCACGTGATGCCGGCTATGATGCGCAAGGTATATCTTTCCAAACTTCTCGCTGAGGGTGCATGGGATAGCATCCGCAAGGATCTATCCATCCGTCCTGTAGGCGCGAATATCCGCGAGAACGGGGATGTTGTTCGGTATGTGATTGACGGCAATAGCGACGAAGCAACTATCATCAAGGTGCTGGCGTTCTATGGCATCGAAGCCAACAAAGTCACGCTTTGGGGCACAGGCAAACCGCTGCGTGAGTTCCTGTGGAGCGAAGATATGGCAGATGCCAGTGTGCATATATTGCTGAATGTCAACTTCTCGGATATTATCGGCATTGAGAAATACTCTCAAGTGCATTACGGTGTAGCTGCCGACGGAACGGTTGACCGTAATCACTCGACCGGTCGCGGCGGAGCTATCCCCTCATTGGGTGAGATCCGCAACTGCCATATCAATGTCGGTACAGGCAAGGAACTCACGATCCGCGAATTGGCGGAGTTGGTGGTAAAGACAGTAGGATTTGAGGGCGAGTTGCTGTTTGATGCCAGCAAACCTGATGGCACGATGCGTAAGCTGATTGATGTCAGCAAGTTGCATTCGCTCGGTTGGACGCACAAAATCGAAATCGAGGACGGCGTACAACGCCTCTTCGATTGGTACAAACAATCGTTGGAGAAGTAGGGAAATTTGTTAGTCAAAAATTACCCAAAATCATCAAAAATACGATGAAGTACGATTATTTGATAGTAGGTTCAGGATTGTTCGGGGCGACGTTTGCTTACCGGGCTAAGCAGGCAGGTAAGCGGTGTCTGGTGATTGACCGCCGCGAGCAATTGGGCGGTAATGTGTATTGCGAGGATGTGGAGGGTATTCATGTGCATAAGTACGGTGCTCATATCTTCCATACCAACGACAAGCAAGTTTGGGATTTTGTGAACTCCCTCGTGCCCTTCAATCGCTATACGAACTCGCCGGTTGCTAACTACAAAGGCAAGTTGTACAACCTGCCGTTCAACATGAATACGTTCTACCAGATGTGGGGTGTGATTACGCCGGAAGAGGCGCAGGCGAAGATCGATGAGCAGCGTGCAGAAGCGCTCGCCAAGTTAGGCGGACGCGAGCCGCAGAACCTCGAGGAGCAGGCATTGACGCTGGTGGGGAAGGATATCTATGAGAAGTTGATCAAAGGCTACACTGAGAAGCAGTGGGGACGTTCATGCACCGAACTGCCTGCATTCATTATCCGTCGTTTGCCGGTACGGTTGGTGTATGACAATAACTACTTCAATGATGCATATCAAGGGATTCCTATAGGGGGATATAATGTGTTGATTGATAAACTGCTGGAAGGTGCGGATTGCGTAACGGGGGTAGATTACTTCACAGCCAAGGTGGGTGATGTGCTACAGGGAGTAGGAGATGATAGGCTGCTGAAAGATGCTTGGCGCGAGATTGCTGAAAAAATGGTGTTCACGGGTAAGATCGATCAGTTCTATGATTATCGCTTCGGACAGCTTGCGTATCGCACGGTTCGTTTTGAGCAAGAGACACTCGATATGCCTAACTACCAGGGCAATGCGGTTATTAACTATACCGAACGCGAAGTGCCTTATACCCGCATTATCGAGCACAAACATTTTGAGTCCTTCGGTGCAGCCGTTTATGACACCCCTCACACCGTCATCAGCCGCGAGTACAGCACCGAGTGGGAGGCAGGTATGGAACCGTTCTATCCTGTGAATGATGAACGTAACGCTGCTATCGTTGCACAATATAAGGCTCTTGCTGCTGAAGAAAATGACATCATCTTCGGTGGCCGTCTTGCCGATTACGCATACTACGACATGGCTCCGGTGATTGCGAAAGTTTTGCAATTGACAATTGATTAGCAAATAAGAAAGGATGGTACAACATTATGGAAAAGAAAGATTTATCGAAATCGCGTATAGAAAGGCAGAATGTGCTGAATAACAAATATGCCATCCAAGAGATACAAAATGCAGTGGGACTGCGAGGAGTGCTGTTCGAAGGAGAATACCGGATAACACGTTCCCAAGTAGCCGGATTCTTTGGCGTAACAGAGCGTGCAATCATTAGTTGTACGCAGAAAAACCTTGAAGAATTGACAAAAATCGGTTACGATGTCTTACGCGCTAATCGCTTGAATTTATTCAGGTTAGAGTGTGAAAAACAGTTTGGTAGTGAAGTTAACTTCACGAGCAAAATCACGCAGCTTTCGGTGTATAGTTTCCGAGCGTTTTTGGACATAGCGATGTTGCTTACTCGCAGCGAGACAGCTCGTCAGGTTCGCAGCTTGATCTTGGACATCGTGATAGACACGATAAACAAGCGTACCGGTGGTTCGACGAAGTATATCAATCAGCGGGATGAGGAGTTCCTGCTGAGTCTGCTGAGTAACAGTGATTACCGGAAAGAGTTTGTGGATGCGTTGACGCAGTACATCGACTTAGGGAAAGTGAAGTACCTGATTTATACGAACAAGATTTACAAGAGTATCTTCAAGGAAGATGCGGATGAGTACCGTCGTGTGCTGCGCTTGGAGGCATACGAGAACGAGAGGAACACGATGTACAGCGAGGTGCTGGATATGATAGCATCGTACGAAGCGGGATATGCGGATGAGTTGAAGAAAGAATATGAGCGGTTGGGCAGGAAGCTGACAAGTGCAGAGGCAGATGCGGTGTTTGCGCGGTTTGAGTCGCAAGCGTTATGGGTTCCGTTGCGCGAGAAAGCGCGGATGAAGATGGCAAGCAGGGATTTGTGCTTCCGCGATGCGTTGCATGCGAACCTACAGCACTACATAGACAGCGTGCCATCGGAGGATTTTGAGCGATTCTTAGGCGAAGGCAGCATGCCGGTGGAACAGCGGATCGAGGAATATGTGGCAGCATTGGAACGACTTAAAAACCGAGACTGATGGGACGGATATTCTACATAACGCTTGAAGAGGCGCACCGGATCTACGTGAAGACGATAGAGTGCAGCGGGGGAGGTGTGGCCGGAGCTATCAACGGCAAGGCGCTGGAGGCAACGCTGGAGTTTGTGCAGGATGATCTGTACTATCCGACATTTGAGGACAAGTTGGTGTACCTGATTTATTCGGTGAACCGGAATCATGCGTTTGAGGACGGAAACAAACGGTTGTCAATCACGTTGGGAGGCGAGTTTCTGCTGCGGAACGGGTATATGTACTGCGCGAGCCGATATTTCCGGGAGATGGAGAACATATCGTACCATCTGGCAGCCGGAAGGATAGAGAAAGAGCTGCTGCAGAAGTTGATCCATTCGATACTGGAGAACGAGGAGGATTTTGATGAGGCGCTGAAGATGGAGTATCTGGAAGCGATAGCCGGAGGAGAGATTGGGTTTGAGGAAGAGTAATTAATGAATAACTATTGTGTCCACTAGAATTCAAGATAGACATTTGAGTGTCCTTCAGATTTATTTATGTTTATCGCTTTTGAATGATTTGACTCTGAGTGTTGTGGAAATTGATCATAAAAAATAGTGAAAGTTCACTTTCGAGTATTTTTTAGGAGCGATTTACATGAGGAGAAAACTTCTCTCATTCAAAAGGGTTTATTTCGGTTTATTTTCTATAAGAATCACACATTACATCATCGAAATGAGTAACAATATAACCACATCATCCAAGCGTTGGGACTTAAGCATTGAAATGCTTAAAGCCATAGCCGCACTCCTTGTGATGAACAGTCACATGGATGCGATGTATGGTCAGTATTCATATTTAGGTACGGGGGGATCAATCGGAGATGCATTGTTCTTCTTTTGCTCAGGATATGGTATATTTCTGAGTAAGCGCCATGATAACTTTATTAATTGGTACAAGCGTCGTATTCAGCGAATCTTCCCGTCGGTGTTAGCACTGGCATTGATAGTGGGCATTTATGCATGGGGACCAGCACCATATATTATGACGGTTAACTTTTTCCCGAGTTGGTTCATAATGTGTGTGCTGCTGTATTATGTTTTGATATATCCAATCAAGCAATACGCAAGCAATAGCATGTGGTATGTTATGGCGGGGGTGCTAGGTATAGTGATTGTGTGGTATTTCGTGTGGGGAATAGGTTCGGCGTCAGCAGGAAATATATATGGGGGTACTTATTTCAAGTGGAGTGTGTATTTTCTATATATGCTATTAGGTGCCATTTGCGGTCAGAAACGTATGCAACCGAATGGATTACCGAAAGCTTCGTTTATGTCTAATTTGTTGGGCGCGATAGTATCCGTAGTTGTATATTATGGCATTTATGTATATACACAGAAATCCCTCGAGCATGAGCCATGGCAACTATTCACAATAATTCCGCTAGCCGGTATCTGTTGGTTCTTGTGGCGTATGTGTTGTTCGGATTTCATTACACGCTGTCTAAATACAAGATGGATAGGCGCCCCGATATTATTCGTAGGCGGTCTATGCTTGGAGATTATGATTGCACAAGGGTATGTATTTACTACTCGTTTAAATGATTTGTTCCCGTTGAATATACCTATAATAATGGTGGCTGTTGTATTATTCTCGTATTTTGTCCGTTGTGTAGGACGATTAGTAGAGCAGACATTCCAAAAGGAGGATTATGATTGGCGGGCAATTATTGCACCATATTAATAGTCGGAAAAAAGAAAATTGAAAGATTATATGAGTACAGCGATAGAATTCAATCACGTAAGTAAGCAGTATCGGTTGGGATTGGTGAGCACGCAGACGCTTGCCCACGATATCCGCCGATTCTGGATTACGAACATATTGGGTAAGGAAGATCCGTACTTGAAAATCGGTGAGACCAATGATCGTGCATCCAAAGGTAACTCCGAGTACGTCTGGGCACTGAAGGATATTGATTTCAAGATTGAGCAAGGCGATGTAGTAGGCATCATTGGCAAGAACGGTGCCGGCAAATCTACATTGCTCAAATTGTTGAGTCGTGTGACCGGACCGACCACTGGCACTATTCGTGCGCACGGTCGCATTGGTTCGTTGCTGGAGGTCGGGACAGGTTTCCATCCAGAGATGACCGGACGTGAGAATATCTTTATGAATGGGGCAATCTTAGGTATGTCGCGTGCAGAAATCCAATCCAAGTTAGATGAAATAATCGATTTTAGTGGCTGTGCACGATATATTGATACACCGGTCAAACGTTATAGCTCAGGTATGACAGTACGTTTGGGATTTGCGGTGGCAGCATTCTTGGAACCAGAGATTCTTGTGGTGGATGAGGTTCTTGCTGTTGGTGATGCAGAGTTTCAGAAAAAGGCTATTGGTAAGATGCAGGATGTGAGCAAAGGCGAAGGTCGTACCGTTCTTTTTGTGAGTCATAATATGGCGTCAGTTCGTCAGTTGTGTCATACCGGCATTCTTCTCAATCAAGGTCAAGTGCAGATGATGGGAACCATGGGGGATGTGATAGATACATACGTTGCAGATGCCAAAGATATAGATAATGTAGGTGCGGTATGGCACAAGGACACAATAGAGGATAAACCGATCCAACTTATTCATGCTGAAATTCAAAATGCAATAGGTGAGCCGACATATTCTTTATCTTGTGATGAAGATTTCTTTATTGAGTTGACATATAACGTGCGCGAGAAGATGCCAGGATTGTTCGGCACGATGGTTATAACAAGAATGAAGGATCAGATAGAGGCTTTTACGTCGAGCACAAGAGACCAAGAAGACCATGTTTTTGAATCCTTGCCTTTAGGAATAACGAAAGTCCGTTTACATTTCCCTAAACGATTATTAGGAGCGGGAGGGTATAAAATTAGTATAAATTTGAATAGCAGATTTAGCACAACCCGTTTTGCTTTTGATGAAGCCCCGAGTTGCTTGAAATTTGAATTAAATGATTATGCCACTATTGTAGGCAATAATAGGGCTGGCTTTTTCAGTACTCGTATGGATTGGGAAGTTCAGCAATAGGCGTTAGGATTAAGATGAAAAGGAAAAAAGGTAATGTGATGTACTTAAAGGATGCCTAATGTCGTTCAATCGACTCTCATATATAGATTTAGGGGCAGGTGTGATGCTCTTGTATGTTGTCTTAAGCCATTCTATTGCTACTGCAGGCTACTTTGAGATAGCATATTATGATTTATGGGGCGTCACTGATGCAGCTTTAATTCCCAAAGGAGTACACGCTCTTATTGGCAATAACGGGAAGATTCATGCTGCGGGAATAAATTACTATATGCCTGATTTGTTCTTTTTTGTGATGCAGTGGTTTTTCTATAAGTCAGGTCAATTTTTTAGCAAACTGACAATTGCAGATGAATGGAAAAAGGATTGGCACAAATTAATGAATCAATTCATATTATGGAGTGCAATCGGATATGTGCTTTTTATCGGTTTTAAGTTATGGGATGGCACTCTTACAATGCGCAATGCAACATATGATGTAATACATGATTTAGTTTTTAAGGGAAGGATTGAGCTAAATACTCCGTTATGGTTCCTATTTTCACTATTTGTTGCCAAACAGGTGGCAAATATGATATTGCCTCAAAGGGATGACAAATATTTTTGGCTAAAAAGTGGGTGTGTCCTTTTTGCATGCTTTGGAATAGCATTCATAGCATATTATTATCAGTTCAGCATGTTCCCGGTATGGGTGGCAAATAGTGCATTAGGTTTGGCTTTTTTTACTTTAGGGTATTGCTTGAGCGATTACGAACTTAAATGGTGGTTGTTATTGCCGTGCGTGCTACTTTATGCGGCATGCTGTATATGGGGATTCCCCGTGGTCTCCTTTGTGGACAATAAGGCTGTGAATAAGATTGTTTATCTTCTTAACTTGCCATGTGGCTTTGCCGGAATAGTCACATTTAACGTGTTTTGTAGAATAATATCCCATTATTTGCATTGCATCTCGCTGCCATTCGAATATGTTGGGAAATATGCTATGATTATATATGTTTCTCATGCAATATTATATAAATCCGTTAGAGGAGTTTTAATAATAGAAGAATTAACGAACTTATATCCGTATGCTTTGTGGATTATATTAGGATCTTATGTCTGCTTTTTGCCTTTATTCTGTGTACTATACGAAAGGTGCAGCAAATATCTATGGCGCATAGACTAATCTATATCACAAGTGTAGAAGGCTGATGAAAGGGATTAAGATTGCATAGAATGAAAAAATTAATCAAATATATTATTAGATTTTTAATGAATATTGTTGGGAAAGATTTGTTATCCTCTCCCGAAGTCTTTGTTACATACCATCATCGTCCGAAAAAATCGGATACCATAGGCGCATATGAATCTGAAAGCTATCCGAATGTTGGAATTGTCATGCAGGGGCCTTTGAAACAAGAGAATGATTTTACGTTTGAGACTATAAAACTATATAAAAAATATTATCCAGCAACTCCAATTATTGTATCCATATGGGATACTGAATTGACTGAGGATATAGAGCGTTTAAGGCAATTGTGCGACCAGAATAAGGTATGCATTTCCCATTTTGAAAAGAATAATTCAATAAATTACCAACGGATTACATCGTTGGCAGGAGTAAGAAAAGCACACGAATTAGGTTGTCAGTATATCCTCAAGACAAGAACAGATCAACGGATATATATGCCACAAGTTTTATCTTTTTTGATAAAATTGCATACGGACTTTCCTGTAAATATTGAAAGCAAAGCCCACGGCCGTATCATTACATGCGGAATGAGTACATTCAGCAATAGATTGTACAATATCTCGGATATGTTTGTGTTTGGGATGTCTGAAGACATTTTACGATATTACTCATGTCCATTAGATAGTAGAGACCATTCAAAATTAGTGAAGCCTGATAGCAAATGCTATTGCAATTATCGACAATATTGTGCGGATTATTCAAAATTGAGAACTGGAGAGATATGGTTCACATCTCACTATATAGAGTCACTTGGCTTTCAATTGAAATGGACGCATGAAGATAGCGACTACTTCAGACGTGAACTATTCATTATAGTGGATGACTCGATGTTGGATTTCTATTGGCCGAAATATACAGATAAAGAGTATCGATGGCGAAACTATAAGACAATAGATTCTTTGCACCAAGTTACATTTATGGAGTGGTATAAAGAGCAGCAAATACATTAAACACATGAAAGTATTAATAACAGGAGGAGCAGGTTTTATAGGCTCAAATATGGCATTGAAATTGCTAGCTAAAGGCTATCGTGTGGTTGTTCTGGATTCATTGTCGGAACAGATACATGGTGCTAATCCCGAAGTCACATCTCCGTTGTACAAAAGCATTAAGGATAAAGTGCATTTTATTCAAGGGACAGTGACATCGCGTGCAGATTGGGAGAAAGCTCTTGACGGAGTAGATGCAGTAATTCATTTAGCGGCAGAGACCGGAACGGGACAATCAATGTATGAGATTGAGAAATATGTAGGTTCTAATATTGGTGGAACGGCATTATTGTTGGATATATTAGCGAATCAGCCGCATCATGTAAAACGTGTGGTTGTTGCAGAGTCGCGTGCTATATATGGCGAAGGAAAATATGTCTGCCCCAAATGTGGAGAGGTGTATCCATTGGCACGCAAGGATGAAGATCTGGCGAAAGGCGACTTTGAATGCAAGTGTCCGAAATGTGGTAGTGAGGTGCAGTTGCTGGCAACAACTGAAGATAGTATGGTGCATCCCACTTCTGTATATGGGATCACGAAGCAAGTACAAGGACAATTGGTGCATTTAGTTTGTCAGAGTATAGGCGTGGAGTCAGTATCGTTTCGTTATCAGAATGTGTATGGTCCAGGACAATCGTTAAGTAATCCCTATACCGGCATATTGAGTATCTTCTCAACGCGCATCAAGAATGGTAATGGTATCAACATCTTCGAAGATGGAAAAGAAACACGCGATTTTGTATATATAGAGGATGTGGTTGATGCAACGATTTTGGGACTGGAAGTACCGGAAGCTAACGGGCATGTTTTCAATATCGGAACCGGCGTGGCAACGGATGTACTAACTGTTGCAAAAACATTGTGCGATAAATATGGTGTGCATGTGCCGATTACGATATCCGGAAATTACCGTTTGGGTGATATTCGTCATAACTTTGCCGATATATCGTTAGCGAGACGGATTCTGGGTTTCGAAGCAAAATGGTCATTTGAACAAGGCATTGAACAATTTGCCAAGTGGGTGAATGAGCAGGAAGTGCAAGAAGATAATTATGAGGCATCAATCGCTGAAATGAAAGCAAAAGGTTTGTACAAATGATACTGGAACGGATTACCGGATTGATTCGCAAGGTGTGTACGTATAGCACGCAAAACTCCCCAAAATCAACTGATTGGAGGAAAAAGTTTATCCACATAGGTGAAGGCTCCGAGATACGTCAGCCTTTTCTTGTTCAACCGGATACGAATATATATATTGGAGATAAAACAAAGATATTGGCATATAGTAGATTGCAAAATTTCTATAAATTAAACAATAACCCTTGTATATGTATAGGAAACCGTTGTTACATTTGTTATTTCTTTACTATTCTTAATGCCTCGACAGTTACGATAGGAGATGATGTGCTGATAGCTTCACATGTTTTGATTAGTTCAGAGAATCATAGTATAGATCCCGAATCTGAAATTCCATATATGCATCAGCCCTTGGCGACAGAACCGGTTTCCATAGGTGATGGCTGTTGGATAGGGGAAAAGGTATGTATCTTGCCAGGAGTAACAATAGGGAAGAAATGTGTCATAGGTGCAGGAAGTGTAGTGACAAGATCTATTCCTGATTATTCGATAGCAGTTGGTAAGCCTGCAAAAGTAATCAAACAATATAATTTCAAGACGCATAACTGGGAAAAAGTATGATAGCAGTTAGACTAATAGGTAGAATCGGCAATCAGTTGTTTATTTATGCGTTAGCTGAAGCACTTCGGCAAAAACGTGGAAGGAACGAAAAGATTGTGTTTTATGACCAGCAGATAGTTGATGCCCAATGGAAAAACTCATTATTGGATTATAATATCCCCAATGTGGAGTATCGGCACGACTATTCTGAATTGGATAGGAGTACCCGGTTGCAGAGAAGAATAGTCGAATACTTTTATAAAAAGTTTGACCTGACACAAGAGGCTCGTCAAAAGCGTTATAAATACGAAAAGCTATTTCAACCAATACTTAATATGCTTGGGGTGGTCTCGTGTGTAAATGGTTATGTTAAAGTACATACGCCATTTGTTAGTCATGTATACATGAATGGCTATTTCCAATCAGAGAAATATTTCATGGGATATGAAAATCTAATAAAAGAAACTTTCTCATGCAAATTGCCCATATTGCAGCAGAAGGATTATGTAAGACAATTAATGACTCGGAATTCTGTGTGTATAAGCATAAAAGTGGAGCACAACGTAGGGCATCCGGCATTTGATGTGTGTGATAAAAGTTACTACACACGTGCTATAGATTATATTATTCAACACGTGAAAAATCCATTGTTTTTTATTTGCTCTGACAATGTCCCTTATGTACTTGAGCATTTTATTGATGCTAAGAAATATGATTATGTTTGTCAAGAGAAAGGTCTTGCGGTAAGCGATTCTCTTGCCATAATGGGGACATGTAAGCATTTTATAATTGGCAATACTTCATTCGGATGGTGGGCTCAATATCTTTCTAATAGTTCCGATAAGATTGTAATAGCACCGAATCATTGGTATAGAAAAGAAGAAATGAATGAGATATGTGGTATATATCAGGAGCATTGGCATTTGATAGATGTTTCAGATTATATCAACCAACCAAGAGACAATGAATGATGTTCTAAAATAAGCACTCCTTTACGAATGCACGAAGTAGGATTAGTAAATATTGTCACGCCGTCATATAATAGCGCACATTTAATTCCGCGTTTGTTAGACTCTATCCTGAAGCAGACATATCCTCATATTTCTATGTCTGTAATTGATGATGGATCCACTGATAATACAAAAGAAGTTATCAATAAGTATATTCCATTATTTGTCCTAAAAGGTTATCAGTTACAATACATATATCAATCTAATAGAGGACAAAGCGCAGCGATCAATAATGGGCTGAAATATGTAACAGGAGAATTTCTCGCCTGGCCAGATGCGGATGATTGGTATAAAACCGATAATGCAATCGCCACGATGGTAGCAGCGCTTGAGCAGACAGGCGATGTGGTTGGTCTTGTAAGATGCCAAATGGAATATGTCAAGGAACAGACGCTAGTAGTCGAACGTACTACTTCTCTTACACCGTGTAATATTCCATGTGATTTGATGGATGACGCCGTTTTTCAAACCAATGGTTTTTATTATGCGCCAATCGGTTGGATGGTTAAAGCAAAGTTCTTGGATTTGTTTATACCCCAAAGGGAGATATACGTCCATAAATATGCGGGGCAGAATGCACAAATGTTACTGCCTTATTTAGCTAATTCTAAATGCATAACGATTAGTGATGTTCATGCATGTTATTTAGTTAGGAAGATCTCGTCAAGTCATAACTTAAGGCCATATGAGAACCAGTTAAAATATTTTGAAGAACACTTGAATGCGTTCATCGTTCCATTGGAAACAATAATGCCAATTCCAGCAGAAAAACGTGCTCGATATATCAAATTCAGGAGAGCATATTATTATAGACATTATTTAGAGTTGGATTATACATATTCTAAAACTTCTGAATTTAATAGACATTACCAGGAGAGCCAAAATCTGGGCCTTTCTATAGAAGATAGGTTTCGTGAACTTTATTCATGGACGCGAATGTTTAGCATCCAGACATATAAGTTTGTTCAACGGGTAACATGTAAAGCGAGAAGAATATTTAAGAAACAATGCCTATCAAACTAGCCGATATTAATGTTTGTTCCGGTTGTGCAGCCTGTGCTTCCGTTTGTCCTACTAGTAGTATTTCTATGCAGATGGATAACGAAGGTTTTTTACAACCTAACATTCATGAGGATTCTTGTGTTGAATGCCATAAATGTGAGAAGGCATGTCCTATACTTAAGCCATTAAATATTTCTTCAGACTTTGCAACGCGAGTATATGCTGCCATTAATATGAATGATGATGTACGCAGGCGTAGTAGTTCGGGAGGGATATTTTATGCCTTATCAAAATGGATTATAGAGCATGATGGGATTGTATTTGGAGCTCGGTTTAATGATAAATGGGAAGTTATTCATGATTGTACTGAAACAATGAATGACCTTGAACCATTTCTACGAAGTAAATATGTGCAGAGTAGAATAGGGGAGACATTCAGGCAGGCTAAACAGTTCCTTGAACAAGGAAGGTGGGTGCTATTTTCCGGAACTCCTTGCCAGGTCGATGGATTAAAATCATTTCTTAAAAAAGATTACGACAGACTGATGGCAATAGATATTATTTGCCATGGAGTTCCCAGTGTTAGTGTATGGCGAAGTTATTTGAGCGAAAACTTTAATATGGATGATATTTCTGATATTAATTTTCGCGATAAGGTAGACGGATGGCCAGGAGGGCAACATATAACTATATTGGCTGCTATTGCTAATAAGTCATACAGCGTGTCTCAGATGGAAAATGTATATTATAGAGGCTATGTGAAAAATATTTACCTCCGCCGTAGTTGCTATAATTGTGCTTTTAAATCTGTCGGGCGTTGTGCGGATTTCACATTGGCTGATTTTTGGGGAGTACAAGATATTGCTCCAGAGATGCACGATAATAAAGGAACATCCGCAGTGTTCATTCATACACAAAAAGGTTATGACTTGCTACAACGACTAAAACCAACTCTCAAAGTTTCATTACAAAATATTGATGAGGTGCTGAAGCATAACGCTTGCATGGTTCAAAGTGTGAAGATGCCTGTACGAAGATCCGATTTTTTCCGTGCATTTCGCTTAAGCAGATCGTTCAAGTATGCAGCAAAATATATAGACAAGGATAGATTAGACAGACGTATGTTAAATAAGTTTGCCGAAGTCCTGCATGTAATGAGATGAAAGAAAAAAAGAAAATAGGGATTATAACTTTTTGGGAATCGAATGATAACTACGGTCAGCAGTTGCAATGTTGGGCATTGCAACATTGTCTGCGTGCGCGAGGCTATGATGCATTCTTGATTCGTCAGTACGCATGGCCAAACCAGTGGACATATAAAGAAAGGGGTTTTAAGCAATGGATAAGGGATATAATCATTAAAAGCCTTTATGCAACAAATATAATATATAAGTCAGCAATATACAATCGATTCGCTTTAGGCCCTAACAGAGAAGCAGGAAGGCGTCAGTTCCCGAAATTCCGGAAAAAGAATCTTGTAATGACCAATATTTATGATGCGCCGGAAAAACTTGTTGAGAACCCACCACAAGCGGATATATATATTACAGGAAGCGACCAAGTATGGAATTATGTTCTGGAAGATGGCCCTCAAAAAAATTATTTCTTGCAATTTGTAAACAAAGACACGAAATGTATCGCCTATGCTCCGAGTATTGGCCGCATGACTTTGCCGGAAGATGTGAAGCAGAAGTATAAATCGTACCTGAAAAGATTTTCTGCAATATCGGTACGCGAAAAAAGTGCGGTAGCATTGATAGCAGAGTTAGGGTACAAGGTGGAAAATGTTTTAGACCCAACAATGTTGCTGAATGCAGAAGATTATCGTTTCATTTTGAACAACACGAAAGGAAAATCAAGTGTTTTTATCTATAGTATGAATTATTCTTCTGTGGATGATATTCCATACGGAGACATTAAACGATATGCGACAAAAAGAAATCTTCCAATAGTCGTTACGCCAGGTAGTGGATTTGTTCCGGCCAGAGAATTGTTTGAAGGGGTGGTGTATAGTTATGCAACCATACCTCAATGGATTCAGCATATAGCCCATGCCGAATTAGTTGTCACAGCCAGTTTTCATGGAATAGTATTTGCAATCTTGTTCCATCGTCCTTTCCTATTTACTCCAATTGTTGGTGAACGTGCGGACCGAAATGTTCGAGTTTTGGATTTGTTAGAAGATCTGAACCTGGACCAACGAATCTGGAGAGGCGACGTGTCATTCGAGAAAATAGAGCTAGATGATATTAATTGGCAGCAAGTAGATTCCAGATTGAATGAATTGCGTAATAAGTCGTTAGCATATTTAGTAGGCGCAATAGAAGCATAATCGTATTCGAAAGACGTTTAATGAAATATATATTTGTCTGTAGTAGTTTCAATATAGGGGGAGTCGCGACAAGTTTCTCCTACTTGGTTGATGGTGCAATTGGCGGAAATGATGAGGTGGAGCTTCATGTTGTTGACCAGATCTCGGAGATTAAAGCGTATATACCAAATAGAGTAAAGATCGTACATGTTCACGGCTATTATAGTGATATATACCAAAAAGGGACAAAAAACGGGACGTTATTTCTATTAAAAAAAAATGGAATATGGTCTGCAATAAAAAGATTATATGTTAGATTTTTAGAAATATTTGATATTCATAAGCCGTTAATACTGAACAAAGATTTTTTTGATAGCGAGCAGAATAATAAATGTGATATATGCGTAGTTCTAAAGGAGAATGATCCATGTTTGTTTTATGCAATCAATAATGTTGAATCTCGAAAACGAATTGCGTTCTTCCATACAGCTGGTTATTTGAGGAATGAATACATGCCTATATATTGCTCTCAGATGATAGATGAGATAATAACGGTTTCGACGGGGAATAGAGACTTTTTGGTCGAAAAAATGCCGTTGGCGGCATCCAAGATACATGTAATCCACAATATTGTACCGGTAGATAAAATAAAGATATTGGCAAAAACTACGGAGAGTTTGTTTTGTGATGGTGAATTACCAATATTGTTTGTCGGACGGATTTGTGCGGAGAAAGGATCGAATGCAATCATAGAAACAGCTATTTTGCTTAAAGATGAATTGCCAAATATTCATTGGTATCTATTAGGCCGGTTTGATCATGAATTATCTTATGAGAACTTTGATAAATCGCTTACTGAAAATAAAATCAAAGAACGTGTGACTTTGTTGCCAGCTTTGGAAAATCCGTATCCGTATATTGCTCAAGCTTGGGCTATAGTCAATCCGTCGCGTATCGAGTCGTATGGCATGGTTATCAGAGAGGCACAGATTTTAGGAAAACCTGTCATCGCCACCAAGACCTATGGTGGAATAGAGTTGATTGATGATGGAAAGACCGGCTTATTAGTGGATATAGACAATTCCTATCAGTTGGCAGACACAGTAAAAAAATTATACAATGATGTCGTTTGTTACAATGGGATTGTGACAAACTTGAATGAGAGTGATTTTGATGAATCTGAACTGGTGAGAGAACAGTTTAATGCATTGTTAAGATAAGCAATCATACACATGACGTAATATGATAAACTATTCTATCATCATACCCCACTATAACATTCCGGACTTGCTGGTGCGATGTTTGAAATCGATTCCGGTAAGGGAGGATGTGCAAGTCATTGTGGTGGATGATTGTAGTCCGGATTATGCTACATACCAGGAGCGTTATCCCGAACTATCCCGTCCATACGTGGAACTATATCAAACTCCAAAGGGCGGCTCTGCCGGTCGTGCAAGGAATATAGGTTTGCAACATGCGAAAGGTAGATGGCTGATATTTTTGGATGCGGATGACTTGTTGGCAGAGGATGCTTGTGCAATTTTAGATAGTTCAATCAATTGCACGGAAGATATATTGTTTTACAATGTCAAAAGCGTCATGTCGGATGACTTGAGGCAAATATCGCGTAGAAACTTGTATGTTTCTTATTTTGAACAATACAAAAATGATAAGGATGAATATCTTTTCAGATTTCGTTTTCACGCGTTATGGGGAAAAATATTTAATAAGGCATTAATAGACAAATACAAGATTAGTTTTTCAGAAACGAAATATTCTAATGATGTATATTTCTCAATAGTTGCCGGTTATTATGCGCGAACAATAAAGGTTGAGGAGAGAACTTTATACATAGTTACCGAACGTCAAGGCTCGTTAGCCTCTAATCAATTCCTGCGTAAAAAACCAAGTTGGGAAGAATGCAAAATAAGATTGACAGAGGCGATCAAAGTTAGAGATTTCGTAGAGAGTAGGGGGGCTGATGTTTTTGCGATAGAATTTAATTGCTACTTCTTAGATATTAGGAAATATCATACGTTGCATTACTTGCTACACATGGCAAAATTGCTTGTGACACGTCCGTCGTATGTATTGCCTTTTTATAAGTTAGATGTGTTGTTCATATTAAAGCATCTCCATTTAATAACGCTTAATAAGGCTAACGATATCACTCAAAGAATACTTTCTACTCGATTTGACCAACATTGAAGACTTTATCAATCATAGTGCCGGTATATAACTCTGAGCAGTATTTGCTTCAGACGTTGGATTCATTGTGTGCCCAAGTTAGTGATGAGATAGAAATTATCTTAATAGACGATGGTAGTACAGATGGTTCTGCAGTGATATGCGATAGATATGCTTATACTAATTCATGTGTCATAGTTGAACACACGACAAATGGTGGTGTAAGTAAGGCGCGGAATCGCGGATTGCAATTGGCACAAGGGGAGATTATAACTTTTGTAGATAGTGATGATTGGGTAGAACCGGATTATTGCTCAACGATAATTCGTGAGATGCAAGGAGTCGATATCCTTATTTATAATTCGTATATCCATCGCACTAATCAGATTGAGGAGGCAGCATTTGTTCGTAATGGCAGATATGATACAGAGGAAAATGTGGCTGATGTTTTGAGCGAGATTCATTACCCGACAAATCGTCTTGGTTGGCCTTGGAATAAGGCATTCCGACGCGATATTATTGAACAAGTTCATGCAAGATTTCCAGAGGACATTTCACTATTTGAGGATGAAGTTTTTGTCCTACAATACTGCACAAAAGTGCGCGCTCTCCAAATAATACCTCAATCGTTGTACAACTATCGTGTAAACGAGAATAGCCTTTCATGCAGAAAAATAGATCCGGAGGCATATATTAAGATTGCAGATTACATTGATTATTTGTCAGAAAGGTACAAGAATGAACGATTCTTGTCCGGATTATATTGGCAGATTATGTGGCTGAAGATGACAGCATATAAAAATCAAAGGTACAGGACTTATCCCAAATTCAAAATGCTAAACCGGTACTATAAATCGCGTATGCCGATTATAAGAAGATGTCCTGCTAAGACAATGCACGCCGTATTTGGTCATTATGATTGGCTCTCGTATTGTGCGTATATTTTTATAAGGTTCATCAGAAAAATCAGAATATCTATAAGATGGTGAACATGAAGCATATTGAACGGGATAAAACCATTGATCTGACCAAGGCTATCTGTATCATCCTTATGATAGTAGGGCACTATGACGATTTGCCATTAATTTTCTTATTGGCATTGATTA
>Ga0265299_10002086_pt1 | contig 21141 bp, 20 predicted proteins | sample AusTroGonzalo_MG_4_FD_193485 | JGI IMG/M metagenome (GOLD analysis project Ga0265299, IMG submission 193485) | Bovine rumen microbial communities from tropical cattle in Woodstock, Queensland, Australia - Gonzalo_02 | ecosystem: Host-associated > Mammals > Digestive system > Stomach > Rumen ... | reverse complement strand
CCCTGTTTGTATTACACTAATCCCTGCCTTCAAGCTTAAAGCCTCAGAAAAGGCCGCCATCACGTTCCTTCCTGACGGATGGGTAAAGACTGTCAATAGCACCTCAAGTATAGATGAATACGGAGAAAACACAAAAACCACATATAAGATTTACTGCAAGTAAAGTGGTGTAAACAATCTTAAAGCTAGAACAGATAAGCCCCGCAAGATTTCTCCTGCAGGGCTCTTCTTATTATTAGCAAACCACCTTAATGGGACGTGGATTACTTTATTCCGTTTCCTGCCATTATCTGCTTCAGGCGGGCATTCTCTTGCCTGAGGGCATCGATTTCTGCTGTCAGGCGCTCTATGGTCTGGCGTTGTGTTTAGCGCTGCCCTAAGCGTGCGGCTGTCATACGCTCGCGGATCAATAATGTACCCCCTTTAAAAAAAACTGTGAATTGTGAATACTGTGAATAAAGAAAGGCCAAGGATTTCTCCCTCGGGCGTTCCCTTCTGCAGGCTTGCCACATACTGCTTGGCTGCCTCTGTGCGCTCTTCGTAGGTCAATTCCGCGGGGAACTGATATCTAATACCTGTAACTGTGAATTCGGTCATCCTTTGTTAAATTAGCACGCAAAGTTACAAAATCTTTTTCAAACGTCCCATCCCCGAATGTGACTTTGTGACTGTGACTTTGTGACATTAAGGTACTCCCGTATGTGCAAAGGCAAAGTCAAAGGGGGATGGGATAGATAAATTATATAGTATATATTAAATAATTACTTTATTATTTCTACCCTTTATCCCTTATCTGCCAACTCGTCAACTGTAAACCGTAAACTGTAAACTCGTAAACCGTAAACTGTAAACTGAATATGTGGTACATACTAAATGTCACAATGTCACAGTCACAATTTCACATTGTTAGTGGCGTTGTGTCCTGATTTTTCCTACACCTTTCCCCTTGCAGTAAAATACGCCGTTTTGCTGCTATTAATAGAAAAACTTGCTACTATACGAGGGCGCAAAAATTCCCTAGTGTGGGAGTAAATTTTCCCTCGTTGGGTCGTTTCTGCTGGCTTATAAAGGTTGTCGAAAAGTGTAATGGAAATTCGCAATGATAGTTGGTTAGGCCTTTACTTGACATAGACCTTATAGATCATGGTGATGGGCTCCTGCCCTGCCATTTTCGAGGTGATAACGCAGTCGATGGTCTTTATCCAGCCGTCTGGGAGGAATGTATATGTGGCCTCTTCGCTGTAATCCATGCTGAAGTTCTCTATCATCTCGTCCAGATCCTCGCTGGCCTCGTCTGTTATGCCAAGGCCTACCTGCTTTAGCATGTTCTGGAAAAATGCCCTGATGTCCTCATCCTTCATGTTCATGACGGCATTGGCCTGTATGCTGCCGTCGTCATTGACGTGGTAGGTGCGCTTCATCATGAAGCCGTTGCTGTCCTGGTACTCCTCTTCTGTGCCGTCCTCGATGTTCTTTCCGTTCAGTGCCAGCGGACTCATGGCGGAACACAGGCTTTCCAGCTCCCTCTCCTCTGACCAGTCGTTCAGGGGTGAATGCGTGGTGGAGTCGTTATCGTTGGTACTGATTTCGTGAACAGAGAAGTAGTTCTCGCGATACTTTTCCGCTACTTCCTCCCTACTGAGGCTGCGCAGCACCCTACCCTCCTTGTCTGTGACGAACTGGGTATGCTTGCCCTCCATTATCATCATTGCCGCCGTCAGGGACATGCCTGGGGGATTCGTCTCGTCCTCCTGGACATTCCTTACCAGAATGTCCAGCACGTAGCCATCCGGCGTCTCGTCCACCACCTTGTATTGCTGTTCTATGGACATGTGTACGGCCTCGTGCCCAGGTGTCTTGACGGTTGCCTCGGTCACATACACTTTCTTATCGCCCTTCCGCATGGCGTGGGAGGTAGCCCGTGTACAATTCGTAAAAGTCAGTATCAGCAGCAGGCTCTGTAATAGGATTTTTTTCATCTCTTTTGTGTGTTTTATGTGATAAATTCAAAGCAAAATTACAAAATACGCAGAAATAGACAACGCTCGCCCTTAATTTTTAACATCTTTTTTGCATGGAACGACAAAAAAAACAGCCCAGAGGGATATCCTTGGGCTGCTTTGCGTATTAGGATGATGTTACTCCTTATTCAGTACCGAATAATTGATTTTCAGCAGGTTGTTCTTACGGCAGGCTTCCTTTACTACGTGCTCCAGTTGCTCCATCTTTTTATCCGTAGAGATGCTTACAATGGCTGGGCCATTTTTGTGATGACTGATTAGCTGCATCAGCTCCACGGGTGTGATGGGTTTCAGTTCGGCATCGTCTATGCTGCTGGACAGATTGCCTTCGCTGTCGATGTGAATGTGAATGTCGCGGGCTGTGCTGGATGCCTCGTCTTTGGGAACGACCTTATAGTTGATTTTAATGTTAGGCCTCAGAGGATTCTTTATCTCCTGCTCAACTTTTTGCAGGGCAACCTCGGAAGTAATATTAAGGATGTAGTGCTTACTTGCATCTAGTTTCCCTTCCATTATCTTCTTGCCTTCTTCTGGGTCTACTATCTTGCCATCAATGGAACACCAGGTAATGTCTGGTTTGCTGTTGATATACAGCTCGATGACGGTTTCTTTGTTTTGTTGCACTACATCTTCGATGACTGAACTGGCTTTGCTGAACTCTGAGGTGGCAAAGGCGCTGAGGGCCAGTGCAATCATGGGCAGCAGGTACAGCACCCGGCTGCGTCTGCTCCGATGGGGATTTGTCTTAAGCATCATACTGATTCTTTTTTTGGTTAGACTGTGATTAAAATTGTTCGCAAAAGTATAGGTGCTGGCGCCAACAGCCTTCTTTATTATCAATTGGGAATAGGAATGAGCGGAGATACCCTCGCGCAGGACATAGTCGTCTGCCTCGTACTCGTGTACATCGCGCAGATAGATGCCTAACAGATAGACGAAGGGATTCCACCATTGGATAGCCTCTACGAAGGTCAGCAGGATAATGTCCAGGGAATGACGGTAGAGGATATGAGCCTTCTCGTGCAGGATAATCTCGCGTCCGCTCTCGGTATAGTCTTTCTCGCTGATGACAATGCTACGCAGCCAACTGAAGGGTGCCACATTCTCTGCATGGCAGTAGATGCGGATGCCTGATGGGTCGTCCTTCGTCCAGATACTTCCCCTTCGGATGATTCGACCCATAGAGAACACTTCGCGCAGGCGGATACCCAGAACGGTCGTTGCTCCGATGGCATACAGGATGCTGACCAGATAGAACCAGGGGAAGGGCTTTTCCTGATTCTTTATTTCCTCAACGGGGATGTATGCAGGCATCTCAACAGGCACTCCCATCTCCAGCAAACCTTTCTCTAAAGTCTGCACGGCTGGCATCGTATCCATCGAGATAAGCGAGAAGTTACAGAGCGGCAGAACAAGGCTCAGCACAGGGATAGCCAACAGGGTGAACCTATTGAAACGGAACATCTTCTCCCTGAAAATCAGGAATATACCAGGCACAAACAGCAACGTTAGCAGTATGGCCGACTTGATTGCGTAGATTAGTAGTTGTGACATAAAGCCCCCTCCCTGCTCCCCCTTTGGGGGAGTGATTTATCATGTTAGTTGTTAAGCCCCCTTCTTATTAGTTTGGTGGTTGTCCCCTCCCCCAAAGGGGGAGTCGGAGGGGGCTTCCATTTCGTGCAGGAACTCAATAAGCTCCTCCTCCGATATTTCCTCTTCGCGAATGAAGTAGCTGAGCATAGAGCGGAGGCTGCCTCCGAAGAAGGTGCGCTTGACATCGTGCATGGCCTTGCGGACGTATTCGGCTCGCCCAACCTTGGCTACGAAGTGGTGGGTCTTCCCTTCCCCATCCTTCTTGAAGTGGTCCACGAAGCCTTTCTCGAAGAGCATCCGCATCTCGTTGGCCAGCGTCGTATAGGCAGGCTTTGGCTCAGGCAGCTGGTCGTAGATCTCGCGTGCCGAGACAGAGTGGTTGAAGTCCCAGATGATGGACATGATGTCGTATTCCGTCTTGCTGAGGATTGACTCTCGTCTGTTGGTTGTTTTCATATCGCGTTTGTGTTGTTTTCTGTTGCAAAATTATGAGGCAAGGAATTGCAATGCCTAACAACATCAGGAAAAACTGCCTGAAACCATAAGAATTTAACTTTTATTAATAGAAATAGAATTCTCTCCCTCCCTCTCGCAAATAAAAAATCATCGGCAATCGTTGTCTGTATTGGGAAATTGTCGTACCTTCGCATTGGATATGGCACAAGACAGTAAACAGACACAACAACAGGTGCAGGTGCAGGCACAACAACAGGTGCAGGTGCAGACACTTTCGCCCCAGCAGGTGATGCTGGTACGACTGACGGAAATGCCCATAGAAGCCCTGCAGCAGCGCATAGAGAACGAGTGTCTGGAGAACCCTTGGCTGGAGAAAGCCCCCTCCCTCGATCCCTCCCCCGAGGAGGAGGGAAGCTGGGCGGCAGAAGGTCCCCTCTCCTCGGAGAGGGGGGAAGGGGGTGAGGCTTCCTACGACTACCGCTCGGAGGATGATATACCCGACTATATGCTGCGCCCCACGTACAACAAGCTGGTGCCTGAGAATGTGGAGTACGGCGATACGCTCTCGTTCTACGACCAGCTGAAGGCACAGATGGCCGACTTCGAGCTGACAGACCACGAAAGGTTGCTGCTGGAGTACCTGATAGGCGAGCTGGACGATGGAGGGCTGCTGGGCAAACCCCTCGTTCAGATAGTGGACGAGGCGGAGATATACCAGGGCATAGAGACCACGGAGCGGGAGATGCTGGGGGTGCTGGACATCCTGCAGCAGTTCGAGCCGGCAGGCGTAGGAGCCCGCTCGTTGCAGGAGTGCCTGATCCTGCAGATCAAGCGCGACGAAAGGAATCCCTATCGCTCGCAGCTGCTTCTGATCATGGAGAAGTACTACGACGACTTCCTGCACAAACGCTGGGAACGCATCCAGCAGAGGCTGAAGCTGTCGCCCCTGCAGGTGGAGGAGCTCAAGCGCGAGATAAAACGACTGAATCCCCGTCCAGGCTCGGCCCTTGGCGAAAAGAGTGTGGTGATAGGCCACCAGATAACGCCCGACTTCATAGTAGACACGGACGAGGACGGACACATCAGCATGCAGCTGAACGGCGGCACATCGGCCCTGATAATAAGTCCTGATGCCACAGAGAAGCTGAAGGGCTACGAGAAGCTGAAGGACTCGCAGCTGACGAAGGCTGTGCAGGAGGATATAAGGTTTACGCGCGAGTATGTAGAGCGCGGACAGCTCTTCATAGATGCTCTGGCACAGCGTCGCGAGAGTATGATAAGGACCATGAATGCCATCATAAAGTTGCAGAGGCCCTTCTTCCTGCAGGGAGACGATACCCTGCTCAGGCCCATGAAGCTGGAGGATGTGGCTGCGCTGGCGGGTTACGACATCAGTACCGTCAGTCGTGTGTGCAACAGCAAGTACGTGCAGACCCCCTTCGGCATCTACTCGCTGAAGCACTTCTTCACCCATAAGGCCGTGCAGAAGGACGATGCCGAGATGGCCACCCAGAAGCAGGTGATGGCTGCCATAGGCGAACTGATAGATGCAGAGGACAAGCAGCATCCGCTGAGCGACGAGAAGCTGACCACCCTGTTGAAGCAGAAGGGCTACGACATAGCCCGCCGCACCATAGCGAAGTACAGAGAGATAATGAAGATACCCATTGCCCGCATGAGGAAATAGCCCCCTCCTGCTCCCCCTTTGGGGGAGAGGACTAGAAAACAGATAAAAATTAAAAGTGAATTATCGAGATAAAAGTGATTGAGATGTCGAAAAAATTTTCAATTTTCAATTCTCAACTTTCAATTTAAACAAAGTGAGAAAACATATAGTTCTTGCCAGCGTATTCAGTAGTCTGTTCCGACCCATGTACTACCCTACCGTCGGAACGATTATCCTACTCACGTTTACGTACATGAGCCTGTTTCCGTGGCCCTACCGGCTGCTGGTGCTGGGACTGGTGTACTTCTTTACCGTTGCCCTGCCCGTGGGACTGACCTATGTCTACAGGCGGTTGTTGGGCTGGCGCCTGCAGGAGTTGCGCGAGCGGCACAAGCGTATCGTGCCCTACACCATTCACTTTATGTGCTATGTGTGTCTGATGCTGCTGCTGAACGACCTGCATCTGCCTCGGTTCCTGACGGCCATACTGATTATCTCGCTGATGGTTCAGTCGTGCTGCATCGTCGTGAATATGTTCTGGAAGGTAAGTATGCACTCGGCAGGCTCGGGCGCCGTCATAGGGGCGCTGGTGGCCTATTCGGGCATCTTCGGGTTTAACCCCATCTGGTGGTTGTGCGGAGCCGTCCTGCTCTCTGGTTGCGTAATGACTAGCCGTATGATTCTGCTGCAGCATAGCCTGGCACAGGTGTTGGTAGGCACGCTGATAGGCATAATTTGTGGATTCTTTGGAATAATATTTTTATAAAGTGAAGAGTGAAGAATGAAGAGTGAAGAATGAAGAGTGAAGAATGAAACAAAGTTTCAATGTTCAATAATATAAAATGAAAGCAGTTGTAAGTATTATCATGGGCAGCACCAGCGAGCTGCCCGTTATGGAGAAAGCCGCTAAGTTCCTGGACGAGATGGAGATTCCCTTCGAGATGAATGCCCTCTCTGCCCACAGGACTCCACAGGAAGTGGAGGAGTTTGCCAAGAATGCCGAGATGAGAGGCATTAAGGTGATTATTGCAGGTGCCGGTATGGCTGCCGCTCTGCCTGGTGTTATTGCTGCCAGCACTACCCTACCCGTCATAGGTGTCCCCATCAAGGGCATGCTGGACGGACTGGATGCTATGCTCAGCATCATACAGATGCCTCCTGGCATACCCGTGGCTACCGTAGGCGTAAATGGCGCTCAGAATGCAGGTATCCTGGCTGCTGAGATGTTGGCCCTTGGCGACGAGGTGCTGGCTATCAAGCTGAAGGCTTACAAGGAGGATTTGAAGCAGAAGATAGTAAAGGCCAATCAGGATTTGGCTATGGTGAAATATAACTTCAAGGTAAACTAAATGAGAAGACAGACACACGAGGTAAAGATAGGTAAGCTCCGCATTGGCGGCCAGAACAAAGTGGCCGTCCAGAGTATGACCACCTGTAGCACTATGGATACAGAGGGTTGTGTGGAGCAATGCATCCGTATCATAGATGCGGGAGCCGACTTGGTACGACTCACTACGCAGGGAACGCGCGAGGCAGAGAACCTCCGCAATATAAAGGCTGGATTGGTGGCTCGTGGCTACGGAGATACGCCCTTGTGTGCCGATGTCCACTTCAATCCCAATGTAGCCGATGTGGCCGCTACCATAGTTGAGAAGGTGCGCATCAACCCAGGCAACTACGTTGACCCTGCCCGTCAGTTCAAGCATCTGGAATATACAGATGAGGAGTACCAGCAGGAGCTGAAGCGTCTGGACGACCGTTTCTGTGGCTTCCTGAGTATCTGCAAGGAACACGGCACAGCCATCCGCATAGGCGTGAATCACGGCTCGCTGTCGGACCGTATCATGAGCCGCTATGGCGATACCCCTGCAGGCATCGTAGAGAGCTGTATGGAGTTCCTGCGTATCTGCGAGCGCGAGAAGTTCCCAGACGTCGTTGTCAGCATCAAGGCCAGTAATACCGTCATTATGGTGCAGAGCGTTCGCCTGCTCTGTCAGGAGATGCAGAAGGAGGGAATGGACTATCCCCTGCACTTAGGCGTTACAGAGGCCGGAGAAGGCGAAGACGGACGTCTGAAGAGTGCCGTGGGTATCGGTTCCCTGCTGATAGACGGCATAGGAGACACCATCCGCGTAAGCCTGAGCGAGGAGCCTGAGTGCGAGATTCCCGTTGCCCAGAGCATCCTGCAGGCTGCCCGTGTGCAGATGTGCAAGACGGAGTTCATCAGTTGCCCTGGTTGTGGCCGTACGCTCTACGACCTTCAGGACACCATCCGTCGTGTGAAAGCTGCCGTTGCCGAGCGTGCCAAGGTAAATCCCCAGTACAATACGCTGAAGATTGCCATCATGGGTTGCATCGTAAACGGCCCGGGCGAGATGGCAGATGCCGATTACGGCTACGTAGGCGCCGCCCGCGGCAAAGTCTCGCTCTACAAGAACAAGGAGTGCGTAGAGAAGAATATCCCTGAGGAGGAGGCCATAGAGCGCCTCATCGCTTTCATAGATAATGACCTGAAAGAATGTTAGTTTACGGTTTACTGTTTATTGTTTACGGTTTACTGTAATTCTCAATTCTCAATTGGCGCTTGCGCCCTCAATTCTCAATTTAAGAAATGGAATTGCTTTATCTTTTAATAGGATTAGTCTTAGGAGGCGTCGCCGTATTTATGGTGATGCGCTCTAAGGTAGGTGCGTTGCAGCATCTGATGGCTGTCTCGAAGCAACTGCAGGAAGAACAGAAACAACAGCAGCAGGAACAGAAACAGCAGCAAGAGGAGCAGATGCGTCAGCAGCTGAACCTCATCCGCGAGCAGATGAACTCCACCTCTGAGAAGATTCTGAAGGAAAGGGCTGAACAGCTGTCGGCAGTCAACAAGGAACAACTCTCGGGTATCCTTACCCCCCTGCAGACGCATATCCAGCAGATGCGCGAGGCGGTGGAGCGCTCCGATCGCGAACATAACTCTACGATGCAGCGACTGGATGCTACCATCAAGACGAGCATTGAGCAGAGCCGCCAGGTGGGCGAACGGGCAGATAAGCTGGCTCAGGCTCTGACAGGCGAGAACAAGACGCAGGGCAACTTCGGAGAACTGCGACTGAAGCAGCTTCTGGAGGGAATGGGCCTTCAGGAGGGCGAGCAATTCACCCTGCAGGAGACCATCCGCGACAAGGACGGCTATGTGGTATACGAGGAGGAGGGCCATCGCCTGATCCCTGACGCTATCCTGCACTTCCCAGATAAGAGAGACGTGATTATCGACTCTAAGATGTCTTTTACTGCCTTCGAGGACTATCATAACGCTGAGACAGAAACACAGCGTCAGGACGCCTTAAAACGCCATCTGACCAGTATGCGCAACCATGTGAACGAACTGTCCCGAAAGAACTACTCGAAGTACATAGCCGAGGGACACGCCAAGTTGGACTTCGTCCTGATGTACGTCTTCTCTGAATCAGCCCTTCAGTTGGCACTCTCTAACGATGCTACGCTCTGGAAAGATGCCTACGACAGAGGCGTTATCATCACAGGCAGCCAGAACCTTTATACCATGCTACGTGTGCTGGAGATGACCTGGAAGCAAGTTCGCCAAGTAGAGAACCAGCAGAAGATTATGGAGTGCGCCAACATGATTGTGGATCGTGTGCAGTTGTTTGCCGAACGATTCGAGAGCGTGAAGCAGCAGCTACAGAAGACGCAGGACAGCTTTGATAAGTTGGAATCCATAACGGCAGAATCAGGACAAAGCATCCTCACTCCCGCTTCACGATTGCTGAAGATGGGTGCCAGTCAGAATCCTAAGCGCAAGAAGCAACTGCAAAAGCAACCAGAGCAGGCTTTGGAACAGACAGAAGAACAGGAAGAGGAATAGGTATTTTTATTTCTTTTCGGCCAGTCGTTTGCACCACTTACCTCCCATCATACAATAGAGGCCAAGGAGGACGAAGGGAACGCTGAGCAGCTGTCCCATATTAAAGAGCATGCCGTTCTCGAAAGCTTCCTGATTCTCCTTGGTATACTCGATAAAGATGCGACTGGTGAAGATGAGGAAGAGGCACAGACCAAAGTAAAAGCCAGAGCCTACCTGAGGGAAACGGTTGTCCTCAGAGGGCTTCATAGACTTTCTGTAAATCCACCACCCTACGAAGAAGAAGCAAGCGTAGCACAGGGCTTCATAAAGCTGGCCTGGGTGGCGGGGAATCATATCCACACGCTCGAAGATAAAGGCCCAGGGTACATCGGTAGGACGACCGATAATCTCGGAATTCATCAGATTGCCCAAACGTATGGCACAGGCACAGATGGGCGTTACGATAGCCACATTATCAAGCACATGCATGATGTTGAGCTTCATATTACGGGCATACAACCAGATGGCAAACATCAGTCCCCAGGTACCTCCGTGACTGGCAAGACCCTCGTAGCCGGTAAACTTCCAACTGCCATCAGGAAGATGACGGAAGGGCAGCACCATCTCTATGGGATGAAACAGGAAATAAGCTCCTTCGTAGAAGAGGCAATGACCCAATCGGGCTCCTACCAGTATACCCAAGAAGCAGTACATGAACATAGGTTCGAATTTCTCTTCGCTTATCCCCTGCTGCTTGTACAGCCTATGCATCAGCCAATAGACACTCAGCAGACCGATACACCAGCATATAGAGTACCATCGGATGCCATAGAAGCCTAAATCCAAGGCTACTACATCAGGGTTCCAGTTTATGAACAATGCGTAATTCATAAAAAATTATAATTTAGCACTCACCCAAAGGGGGAGCGGGGAGGGGGCTATACATTAAATCTAAAGTGCATGATATCGCCGTCCTGGACGACATATTCCTTGCCTTCCACACCCATCTTGCCTGCCTCGCGAACAGCGGCCTCGGAGCCGTACTTGATGTAGTCCTCGTACTTGATAACCTCAGCACGGATAAAGCCCTTCTCGAAGTCGGTATGGATAACACCGGCACACTGGGGAGCCTTCCATCCCTTGCGGAATGTCCAGGCTTTTACCTCCATCTCTCCGGCTGTGATGAATGTCTGCAGGGTGAGCAGATGGTAGATGGCCTTTATAAGGCGATTACAGCCGCTCTCAGAGAGTCCCATGTCTTCGAGGAACATCTGCTTCTCCTCGTAGGATTCAAGCTCTGCAATGTCGGCTTCTGTCTGTGCGCTGATAATCAGCATCTCAGCATCCTCGCCCTCGATAGCTTTCTTGACGGCTTCGGTATAGTTGTTTCCTGTGGAAGCGCTGGCGTCGTCAACGTTGCAAACGTATAGCACAGGCTTGGTGGTCAGTAGGAAGAGACTCTTGGCGGCAGCATTCTCGTCTTCTGTCTCGAAGGTAACGGTGCGGGCACTCTTGCCTTGCAGCAATGCCTCGTGGTAAGCCTCCAATACCTGCAGTTCTATCTTTGCCTGCTTGTCGCCCCCTACCCTTGCGGCTTTCTCTACCTTCTTGATACGAGCCTCTACGGTCTCCAAATCCTTCAACTGCAACTCGGTATCGATAATTTCCTTGTCACGAACGGGATCAACGGAACCGTCAACGTGTACGATGTTGCCATTATCGAAGCAGCGCAGCACGTGAATGATAGCATCGCACTCGCGAATATTAGCCAGGAACTGGTTGCCCAGACCCTCGCCCTTGCTGGCTCCCTTTACAAGTCCTGCAATGTCCACAATGTCGCAGACAGCGGGAACAATACGGCCCGGGTGAACCAACTCGGCCAGTTTGGTGAGTCTCTCGTCGGGCACACTTACCTGGCCCAACTGAGCGTCTATGGTGCAAAAGGGGAAATTGGCTGCCTGAGCCTTAGCGCTACTCAGACAGTTGAAAAGTGTTGATTTGCCTACGTTGGGCAATCCTACTATACCTGCTTTCATCTTATTCTGAATCTTAAATTGGGTGCAAAATTACCGCTTTAATTTTACATAACCAAATTTTCTGTATTTCTTTCCCCCTTTGGGGGAATTGGCAGAGGGTCGTTAATGGGCCTCGAGCCAGTTACTACCCCACCCTGTGTCGGCTATCAGGGGAACGCGCATCTGCACGGCATTCTGCATCTCTTCTACTACAATCTTTTGCAGCCGTTCTTTCTCCTCAGGCACGACGCTGAAGCAAAGTTCGTCGTGTACCTGCAGCATCATCTTGGAGCGTATTCCTTCCTTCTTCATGCGCTGGTAAACGCGAATCATGGCTATCTTTATGATGTCGGCAGCACTTCCCTGGATGGGCGAATTAATGGCGTTACGCTCTGCGTTGCCACGGACATTGGCATTGTTGGAGTTGATATCGGGCAGATAGCAGCGACGGTGGAAGATAGTCTCTGTATAGCCCTTGTCGCGTGCCATAGCGATACTCTTGTCCATATACTCCTTCACACCCGGATAAGTCAGGAAGTAGCCGTCAATCAGCTCTTTAGCTTCTGTTCTGGAGACATCCATACGTTCTGCCAAACCAAAGGCGGAGATACCATAGATGATACCGAAGTTGGCCGTCTTGGCCTTGCGACGCTCATCGCTGGAGACTTCCTCTAGGTTCTTATGGAAAATCTTGGCTGCTGTGGCGGCATGGATATCCTGCCCTGCATTGAAGGCCTCTATCAGGTTCTCGTCGCCACTCAGGTGTGCCATAATACGCAGCTCTATCTGGCTATAGTCGGCACAGAAGAACTCCTGCCCTACCTCAGGGATGAAGGCTTTCCTGACTTCCTTACCCTGTTCGTCCCTGACGGGAATATTCTGCAGGTTGGGATTCGAGGAAGAGAGGCGGCCTGTGGTGGTCACCGTCTGATTGAAGGAGGTGTGTATGTGTCCTGTTTCTGGATTAATCAGCAGTGGCAATGCGTCTATGTATGTACTCAATAATTTCTTTAATCCTCTGTATTCCAGTATCTTACCTACTATGGGGTTCTTGCCTTTCAGGCTTATCAGAATCTCTTCGGTGGTAGCATACTGTCCTGTCTTGGTCTTCTTGGGCTTGTTGGTAATCTTCATCTGGTCGAAGAGGATTTCACCCACTTGCTTAGGACTCGCAATATTAAAATGTACGCCTGCCAGCTGGTATATTTCTTCTTCTATGCGCTGCATCTCCTCGGAATAGAGCACAGAAGTCTCCTTCAGTCCCTTGGTATCTATGCACACGCCGTTGCGTTCCATGTAGGCCAGCACAGGCATCAGCGGCATCTCTATCTGCCAGAAGAGGTCCGTCAGACCTTCCTTTTCCAGCTCGGGGGCGAATAAGTTTTTCAGTCTCAGCGTGATATCGGTGTCTTCGCAGGCATATACGTATACCTCCTCGGGACTCAGATCTGCCATCGATTTCTGCTTCTTGCCTGTTCCGATAAGCTCGTCGATATGGATGGTCTGGTAGTGCAGATAGGCTTCTGCCAGATAGTCCATTCCATGTCGCATTTCGGAGTGGAGCAGGTAATGGGCTATCATGGTGTCGAACATGCGTCCCTGCAGCTCTATGCCGTGATTAAGCAGCACCTGCAGGTCGTACTTCAGGTTCTGTCCAATCTTTAATGTCCTGGGGTTCTCGTATATGGGACGAAGCAGTTCTAATGCCTCGGGTTTCTCGTAGACAGGAACATACCAGCCTTGGCCTTCCTTGATGCTGAAACTTACGCCCACCAGGTGTGCTTGGATGGGGTCGGTGCCGGTAGTTTCTGTGTCCAGGCAAAGCTCCTCAACGCCTTGCAGCACAGCAACCAGATCCTTTATCTTGTCTTGTGTGTCAACCAGCTGATAATCAGCTGTTTCCTTGTTGTATCGGAGCATTCCGTTGTCGATGGCTGTTGCCTCGATGCTTTCAGTACTTTCGCTATCATCTCCGAAGCCGCTGAACAGGTCGCCTTGGATGGCATTTCCCTTCTTCTCTGGTTTGGAGACAGGAGTTGGAGTAGGGGATGTTATCTTCTTGCGCATGAGGGTGCGGAACTCCAGTTCCTCGAAGATCTTCTGCAGCGCTTCCTGATTGGGTTCCTCCACCTTGAGCATCTCCATATCCAGTTGTATGGGGACATCCGTCTTGATGGTAGCCAGCCATTTGCTGGTCTTTATCTGCTCTATGTTGTTCTCTACCTTTTCTTTCAGAGCACCCTTCAACTTGTCTGTATTCTCTATCAGATTCTCGATGCTGCCAAAGTCCTGAACAAGCTTTGCAGCCGTCTTCTCGCCCACACCGGGACAACCAGGGATGTTATCCACAGCATCGCCCATAAGTCCAAGTATATCAATTACTTGGGTAGGGGAGGAGATGCCCCATTTCTGGCTCACCTCTGTAGGACCCAGAATCTCTTCTGCGTTCTTTCCTACGGCCGGGCGGTACATCTTTACGTGTTCTGTTACCAGCTGCCCGTAATCCTTGTCGGGCGTCATCATAAAGGTTTCTATCCCCTGCTTGTCTGCCTGATGTGCCAGGGTTCCTATCACATCGTCTGCCTCGTAGCCGGGTTCCTCCAGAACGGGAATATTATAGGCTGCCAGCAACCTTTTTATAATAGGTACGGCAAAGCGTATAGCCTCGGGCGTCTCTTCGCGCTGGGCCTTGTATTCGGGATAGGCTTCATGTCGGAATGTCCCTCCCGAGGGGTCAAAGGCAACACCCAGGTGTGTGGGTTGCTCCTTCTGTATCACTTCTTCCAGGGTGTTTACAAAGCCCAGGATGGCTGATGTATTTTCCCCCTTCGAGTTAATCCTTGGGTTCTTCAAAAAGGCATAATAAGCCCTGTAAATAAGGGCGTAAGCGTCTAAAAGATAGAGTTTAGGCATACATTATTGAAATTTATTGGGTAAAATTATGCAAAAAAAGTGAAATGGTCATCATTTTTATGTATTTTTGCACGTCAAAAGTGTATTAAATGAATACGTTAGAGGCTTTACAAAAACCTGTTGCTGACGTTTTAGAAGAATATAAACAGCAATTCGAGGACACGCTTCGGACTGACAATCCCTTGCTTCAGCAGGCAGTGAACCATCTGCTACAGAAGACGGGCAAGTTGGTCAGACCTACCTTGGTTTTCCTTTCAGCCAAGCTTTTTGGCAAGATTAACCAGGGGGTTTATGATGTTGCCTTGGCGCTGGAGTTACTACATACTGCAAGTTTAGTGCATGATGATGTGGTAGACGAGAGCGACAGGCGCAGGGGGCAGGCATCCGTGAATGCGTTAATGACGAATCAAATCGCCGTTCTGGTTGGTGATTTCCTGCTTAGCAGGGCACTTCATCATGCTGCCCAGACGGGTGATGCTAAGGTCGTGGATGTAGTGGCAAACCTGGGTCAGACACTGGCTGATGGCGAGCTCCTGCAGCTGGCAAACCTCAACGAGGAGAAGCTGGACGAGGCATCTTACTATATGGTTGTCCGCAAGAAGACATCCAGCCTCTTTGCCGTAGCTGCTCAGTTGGGTGTCCTTGCATCAGGTGCTTCGGAAGAGCAGTCAGAGCGTATGAGAAGGTTTGGTCATCTGGTTGGAACATGCTTCCAGCTCAAGGATGATATCTTCGATTACGACAAGAAAACCGACGTCGGTAAGCCTGCTGGTAATGACATGAAGGAGGGCAAGCTAACGCTTCCTGTTATACATGCCGTTAACAAGACGCAGAACGAGGATATGCTTGCTAAGGCGCTTAAGGTCAGACAGGGTGAAGCCACTCAGCAGGAGATTGACGAACTTGTTAGTTTTACCATCGAGAATGGCGGAATAGAGTATGCCTACTGGGCTATGAAGGAGTTCCGTATGATGGCAGACGGTCTTATAGACGAAAGCAGGGATCCTGCTATCGTAGAATCCCTGCATTCGCTTGTCAGCTTCGTGGCTGAACGTCTGTATTAATTATTCTCCAACATCTGGAAAAGTTTATCCAACTTCGGAGCCATGATGATCTCCGTACGTCTGTTCTTTGACTTTCCTTCTGCACTATCATTGCCTGCCACAGGCTTGAATTCGCCTCTTCCGCAGGGCTGAATCTGCAGGGGATTAACAGCGTATGTCTCTGTCAGAATTCTTACTACACTTGTAGCACGGATAACGCTTAAGTCCCAGTTATCCTGATAGATAGCTGTCTTGATGGGCACATTGTCTGTGTGTCCTTCTATCATTACCTCTATCTCTGTCTGCTTGTTCAGCACCTCGGCCAGCTTGCCCAGTGCCTCTTGTCCTTGTTTGTTCACAACGGCCTTTCCTGACTCAAAGAGCAGTTTGTCGCTCATAGCCACATAGACCTTTCCGCCTTCCTGTCTGACAGTCAGCTCGTCGCTGCTGAAACCTTTCAGTGCATCCTTCACGCTGTTCAGCAGATTCTTGACTTTCTGGTTCTGCTCGTTGATAACTCTCTGAAGTTCCACAATTGTCTTCTCTCGATCGGAGAGTGAGGCTGTGAGCTTCTTGTTTTCGTTCTGATTGTTAGCCAACAGCGATTGGTAGTTTCGGATGCTTCCTTTCAGTAGGGTAGTGTCCTTCAGCAGACTGTTGCATCTTTTGTCCAGAGCGGCATAGCTGTCTCTGCTCTGACCCAGCAAATCTGCCAGGCTGTCTCTGCTGTAGAGGGCAGCCCATCTTCCTGCTTCAGCAATTTCATATTTCTTCTTGCTTACCACACATGATGTAAGCAAAAAACACCCTAATGCGAGGGGTAAAATAGCAATTTTCCTCATTTCTTTCTAGATTGGATATTTTCTTGTACAAGATTTATTGTGTTCAAGTTTTTGAAAAACAACTAAATACGAGCCCTATTGCCTTTCTGAGAATCGTTTATAGCTTCTCTCGTGGCCGTCAGCACGTGAATTTTACATTGTAGAGGGCCTAAAATCAGAAGAATTTCACCTCTTCGCCAACAACTTCGCTCAAGAGCAGGTTGGCCAGTCGACTTGTTCCCAAACGAAGATACTGATTCGTGAGCCATTTTTCTCCGAGCACCTCTTTTACTATTGTATAATATACGAGGGCGTCATGAACAGTGTTCAGACCTCCGGCAGGTTTGAAACCGATTTGTATTCCGGTTTTATCGTAATATTCCTTGATGGCCTGGCACATTACATAAGCTGCTTCAGGCGTTGCGGCCGGTTTCTCCTTGCCGGTACTGGTCTTTATGTAGTCGGCACCAGCGTACATAGCCAGGATGCTGGCTTTCTTGATGTTCTCAGCGCTTCCCAATAAGCCTGTTTCCAGGATTACTTTCATCTTCTTTTCGCCACAAACAGCCTTTAATTCGCTGATTTCATCGCAAACTGTCTCGTAATCACCGCTCAGGAACTTACCTACGCTCATTACAATATCTATCTCTGTAGCACCGTCTCTGACTGCCAAGGCTGTCTCTACTGTCTTTACCTCGATGCAGGCCTGAGAAGAGGGGAAAGAGCCACTTACGCAGGCAACTTCTACACCTTCTACCTCCAGACTTTGGCTTACTATGCTGGCAAAACAGGGATATACGCAGATTGTAGCCACGTGGGGTAGGTCAGGGTAGGCATCGTCAAAGTCGTTCACTCGCTCTGTGAATCTCAGCACGCTCTCCTCGCTGTCTGTGGTTTTCAGAGTGGTCAGTTCCACACTTCCCATCAGGAACTTCTTTACCTCCAGTGTATCGTTTTCAGGTACTTTTTTCTCGATGATTTCGGCAACTTTCTTTGCTACTTCAGCATCGTCCAGCGCAGTATTGTACTTCGCAAGGGCTTCTTCGTACTTGTTCTGTTCCATATTATTCTCTTTTTAGTGTTTTAACTTTGGGTTGTTTATATGTCTTTCCTTATCGCGCAAGGTTTTCTTTTCAAAGCTTTTCTGAAGCGCTTCTGTCAGGTCCACGCCTGTCTGGTTGGCCAGGCAGATCAGTACCCATAGGATGTCTGCCATTTCCTTGCTGGGGTCTTGCTTTTCGCCTTCCTTGAAGGATTGTTCCCCATATTTGCGGGCCATAATTCTGGCCAGTTCTCCCACTTCCTCTGTCAGGACGGCCATATTCGTCAGCTCGTTGAAATATCTGACGCCATAGGTCTTAATCCACTGATCTACTTTATCTTGCGCTTCTCGAATGGTCATTGATACCTTATTTTATAAATAAAAATATGAAGACAAGGATTGCTATTATTGTCATAAATACCAAGTCGTTTTTGTAACTCCATTCATTTTTGAATTCCTTCCAATGACATATATTGTATATCCATTTGGCTAATAATGTTATGCCAAATATGTAGTACAAATACTCATGATATGGCCAATGGAAAATGATTTTTGCCAAAAAACCTATCAGAAATATGCCTAACCCTACATTATAAATGATGTCAATTGCTTTCGTCATCTTTTATTCCTTGTTTTTTGTGTCCATACATATTGTAACGGGGCCATCGTTCAGGAGTTCTACCTTCATGTTAGCACCGAATTCGCCTGTCCCAACAGACTTGCCAAGTGCCTCTGTAAGCTGTTCCACAAAGGTATTGTATAGTGGTACAGCTATCTCGTGACCGGCTGCTCTGATCCAGCTGGGACGATTCCCTTTCTTGTAACTTGCCATCAGTGTAAACTGGCTTACGACTATGATATCGCCTCCAGTTTCCTGTATATCTTTGTTCATCACGCCGTTCTCATCGTCAAAGACCCGTAGGCCTATGATCTTGCGCACTAACCAAGCTATATCTTCCTGTGTATCAGCCTGTTCTATACCCAATAGGATAAGGAATCCTGCTCCTATCTGGCTTTTCTTTTGGCCTTCTATGGTTACGCTAGCATGTGAAACTCTTTGTATGACGGCTCTCATTTTTTTACAGTTTACTTATTGCAAAGTTACTATATTTATTTGATTCTTATTCCGTTTTGAAGTATTTTAATTGTTTTCAACGTTCTTTAATTGTTATGGAAATGCCTGTAGATGATGCCAGCTTTAGCTTCTCCGATCAACTCTGTCAGCGTTTTTTCTTCTGTTTCCTTTATTCGTTTTACACTATGAAGCTTCTTCAGAAGCATTTCCTTAGTTTTAGGGCCAATGCCTTCTATGCTGTCTAACTCACTGGCAATCTGATGCTTACTGCGTTTGTCGCGATGGAAGGTAATAGCATATCTGTGTACCTCGTCCTGTATCTGGGTCAGTAGGCGGAACAAGGGGCTGTCAGTCTTTAATCCTATCACTTGCTGAGGAAATCCGTAGAGCAGTTCATTGGTCCTGTGCTTGTCGTCTTTAGCCAATCCGGCAATGGGTATTTGCAATCCTAATTCGTCCTCTACAACCTTCCTTACGACCTCCATTTGGCCCTTTCCTCCATCCGTAATTATAAGGTCGGGTAGGGGCGTTTCTTCCTCTATCATTCTCTTGTAACGGCGTCTTACCACCTCTTGCATGCTGGCATAGTCGTCAGGGCCCTGAACCTCCTTTATAATGTATTTGCGATAGTCTTGTTTGCTAGGCTTGCATTTCTTGAATACGATACAGCCAGCAACAGCGTCTGTTCCGCTGATATTGGAGTTGTCAAAGCACTCAATGTGCATAGGTAGGGTAGGCAGCTGTAGTGCATCCTGCAGTTCCTTCATCAGGCGGGTTGATTTCTGCTCAGGATTCAGCTTTTCAGCCTGGCTAAGGCGGTCTTTTTTGTATTGTAGTACATTCTGTCTGCTAAGGTCCAGAAGTGTCTTTTTATCGCCCTTCTGAGGCACCGTTAACTTAAAGCTTTGCGTGAATTGTTCCACGGGGAACGGTACTATAACCTCCTTACTTTCACTACCATATCTTTGCCTCATTTCAACTATTCCCATAACCAGAAGTTCCTCGTCTGTCTCCTGCATTTTCTTTTCGTACTCGAAGGTAAATGCTTTGTTTATACAGCCATTTGTTACGTGCAGGAAGTTGATGTAGGCTACTTTCTCTTCGCTTTCTATATTGAAGACGTCTATGTTGTGCAGGGTATTGCTGACCACCTCGCTGCGGCTTCTGTAATTCTCCAGCAGCATGTACTTCTTTTTGATGACTTCTGCTTCCTCAAACCTCAGTTCGCTGGCCAATTGTTTCATTTCAGCCATCATCTTACGTTGTAGCTCTGCCGTATTACCTTTCAGGATTTCCTTAGCTTCTGCTATGTGCTGTTGGTATTCTTCAACGTTCTGACGTCCCGTACAGGGTGCTTTGCAGTTCTTTATGTGATATTCCAGGCATTCCTTGTGTTTTTTCTTTGCGATACTTTCTGGCGTGATAACCTCGTGGCACCTTCTTAGTGGATACAGGTTCTTAATCAGATCCAGAAGCGCATACATCGTAGGAACATGGCTATATGGCCCGAAATATGTGCCGAATTTCTTGTTGATCTTTCTTGTCTGGAAGATTCTGGGCAGAAATTCGTTTGTTACGACGATACTGGGGTATGTTTTCCCGTCCTTCAGTAGGATATTATACCTTGGATTCCATTCTTTTATCAGATTATTTTCCAATAAAAGGGCGTCTTCTTCGGTATTTACAACGGTATATTTGATATCCCTGATTTTGCTTACCAGTATGGCTGTCTTACGGTTGTCGTGCTCTTTGCTGAAGTAAGAATATACCCTTCTTTTCAGATTTTTCGCTTTGCCAACGTATATGATAGTCCCATTTTCATCGAAGTATTGGTAGCAGCCAGGCTTTTCCGGCATGCTTAGCACAATACTTTTCAGATAGGCTTGAATCTTTTCTTTTTCCGATAAGTTGGCCATTCTTGTAGTTGTTTTCTAGGTTAGATTTTCAGTAGGGTAGTGATTTCTACGTCCTTATCGAATACATCGCGTCCGTGCAATCCTTCAATAGTAAGTTCTATAATAAAGTTAATGTATATCTTTTTGGGGTGAAACATCTTCACCAGATCGTATGCCGCTTTCATCGAACCTCCTGTCGCCAGCAAATCATCATGCAACAGCACCACATCGTTCTCCGAGATGCTTCCTGTGTGTATGCATACAGTATCTGTTCCGTATTCCTTCTCGTATGTCATCTGCACTGTCTCTCCTGGCAATTTACCGGGCTTTCTGCACATAACAACGCCTGCATTCAATTCCTTTGCTACAGCGCTTGCCAACAAGAATCCACGACTTTCTATTCCAACTATTTTTGTGATTCCTTTATCCTTGTACAGATCTACTGTTTCGTCGCACATTATCTTCAGGCAATCAGCCTTATCGAAAAGTGTGCTTATATCCTGAAACATGATTCCTGGCTTAGGAAAGTTAGGAATTACTCTTAGGTTCTCGATTAATTTTGGATTGTTCATATGCTTTTGTTTATTATCTGTTTTTCTTTGATTTTCAGGCGTGTAGCATAATTTTGTTTCACGTGAAACTTTCATTTCACTTCAAGCATTGCTTTACCTTCTCATTAGCACCAACAGCACATTTATGTCGCTGGGGCTCACGCCTGGAATACGGCTTGCCTGTGCCATTGTCTCTGGGT
>Ga0265299_10002085_pt1 | contig 21148 bp, 17 predicted proteins | sample AusTroGonzalo_MG_4_FD_193485 | JGI IMG/M metagenome (GOLD analysis project Ga0265299, IMG submission 193485) | Bovine rumen microbial communities from tropical cattle in Woodstock, Queensland, Australia - Gonzalo_02 | ecosystem: Host-associated > Mammals > Digestive system > Stomach > Rumen ... | reverse complement strand
AAATCCACCCTCAACCAAGTCATCAGCACCATCCAGAACGACACTGATGAACCAGATACCGCCCCCCTCTCCGACCGCGAAAAGGAAGTCCTCATCTGTCTCTCGAAAGGACTGAAGAACAACGAAATCGCCGACACCCTCAACATCTCCGTCCACACCGTCATCACTCACCGCAAGAACATCGTTCGCAAAACCGGCATCAAATCGGTAGCGGCACTCACAGTCTATGCAATCCTGAATAACCTCATTGAAGAAAAAGACATCATATAGTTAGTAGTTAGCAGTTAGCAGTCGTAACGAAAAGCCCCTAACATATTGAAATATAATTCCTTAAGCAGCCTCGAAGAGGCAAAACGCACGGAGTGCAATTAACCCCACATAAGCGCAGCGCAATGTGGGGCCAGACAAGTAAAAACACCCAATTATGAGCATAAAACCCCTACTATTCACCATGCTGCTATGCCTCTGCCTAGCAGCCACCGCGCAGGAGATCGATTCCTATGCCGGCTACGACCGCGTGACCCTCTACGACAGCATGACCGTGCGCATGGAGGAGAACGGTCTCAGCCACTACGTCAATCACCAGCGATACAGGGTATTGAGTGACGCAGGATGCCGCGACAACAACACTGTCATCGTGGATTACGACCCGCTGTCGGCCTATTGCGAGATCCGCGACGTGGTGATCTACCGCCATGATGGCACCGAAGAGCACCCAAACTTTATGGTCTGCGACTACCCTGCGCCCGCCCACATGATCTACTGGGGCGCACGGCAGAAAATGGTCGCCCTCGGCCGCCTCGAAATTGGCGATGAAGTAGAATTCCTGACCTACAAGAAGGGCTATTCTTACGCGTTGCTACATGGCGAGGACCCTGACGCAAAGTACATTCCTCCCATGCGAGGACACTTCTACGACATCGTGCCGTTCTGGAGCAACCAGCCTGTGCAGGAAAAAGTGTATCAAGTTAGTGTTTTGACCAACAAGAACTTACAGTACCATGTTTACAACGGCCATTTGGTCGTGAGAGCTCAGACGGACGGTGACCGCACGATCTATTCTTTCGCAAAGAAAAACATCACCCCTTTGAAAACCCCGCGTTTCACCGTGGTCAACAACGATATCGAGACAAAGCTCATCGTCACGACCGCACAAAACTGGGAAGCCAAGTCGATGTGGTTCTACGGCGTGAATGAGGACTTCGGCAGTTTCGAAGCCACCCCGGAAATCCAGCAGAAGGTCAATGAGCTGCTGAAGCCTGCCAAGACGGAAAACGACAGCTTGGACATTCTCACGCACTGGGTGGCCGACAACGTCCGCTACTCCGGCATTTCCATGGGCGAAGGAGAAGGCTACACGCTGCACAAGTGCGAGATGACCTTCCGCGACCGCTGCGGTGTCTGCAAGGACAAGGCCGGAATGCTCATCGGCATGCTGCGGGCGGCGGGGTTCAAGGCTTACGCTGCGATGACGATGGCGGGCGAGCGCATCGAGGACATCCCCGCCGACCAGTTCAACCACTGCATCACGGTGGTGCAGCGCCGCAACGGCAACTACCAACTCCTTGATCCCACGTGGGTTCCGGGTGTGCGCGGCGAGCTGTGGTCCAGCGCCGAACAGCAACAGAACTACCTGATGGGACTCCCCAACGGCGCAAAGTTGGGACTCACAACCGTCTCTAACCCGAGAAACCACTACGTGCACATGACCGCACAGAGCGAGGTCAAGAAGAACGGTACACTCAAGGCCACGGTCACCATCACCGCCGACCGTCAGTCCGACCGTTCCGTGCGCGGTGTCTTCTACGGCTTCCGCACCGAATGGCAGCGCAACGTCGAAGAGCAGCTCTACCAGCTCTATCCCAACGCCAAAATCAAGTCTGTGAAATACACCAGCGAAGACAACTACCTCAAGCAGCCCGTCAAGATCATCTACCAGTTCGAGATTCCCGATTATGCGGTGGTGACAGATAACGAATTGATTGCCACGCCGTTCCTCGCCAACGGCTTCTATAAATTCGCCATGCGCCACCTCTATTACGACACCCGCCTCGAAAAGCGCGACTACCCCTTCACCGACCGCTGTTCCCGCTATGTGGCCATCTCCGAAACCATGAAGGTACCGTCGGGCTACACCCGCATAAGCACACCAAAAACGCAGGAATTCATCACCCCAAATATCTCATTCAAAGGTGGTTACCAAATCGGCTACAACATGGTCACCTTCACCGAGAACATCTCCCTCGGCAAGCGCGTCTATGAAGCCGACGAGTGGCCAGCCTTCCGCAAAGCTGTACAATCACAACGGTCCTATATGGATAATCCGGTGGTGTTTTTGCGATAGTTAGCAGTTAGTAGTTAGCAGTCACGAGCGACCCCAATTCCCCTTCTTTTAGAAGGGGTGCCCGAAAGGCGGGGTAGTAATATAAAACATAATTCCTTGAAAGCCCTGTAGGGGCTTCACGTGTTAACCCGGGGTGAACGAAGTGAGCCCTGGGACACACAGGGTGAACGAAGTGAGCCCTGCGATAATAAGAACAAAAACAATAACAATATGACCAAAAAGCTCATCATAATCGTAACCATAATCTGTACGGCCCTCTCCCTCCTCGCCAAAGCCCCCGAAAAGGACGCCGTCTATAAGCTCGTCTCCAAGAGCTACACATTGAACACGGATGGCTCCACAGAGTTTCGCAAGCGCACGGAACTGCAGATATTCACCCGGATGACCTTCGACCATTTCGGGGAGACGTTCATTACGTATAATCCTGATTTTCAGGAATTAATCATCAACGAGGCCTATACCATCCGCAAGGACGGCAGCAAGGTGGAGACCCCCGCCAACGCCTTCAACCCGATGTTGCCGGAGAGCTGCACGAAGTGCGAGCGCCTCAACGGTATCCGCACGATGGTCGTAACCCACACGGCGCTGGAATACGACGCCGTCATCGTCCTCGACTACACCATCCGCTCCAAGAACTTTTTCTTCCAGGAGTTACTGGAAAAGGTGGATTTACAGGAGGAAGTACCCGTGGAGAAGTACGTGGTCAGCGTAACTACGCCGGATTACAAGCCCGCGAAGTTCCAGCTAAACGGCGAGAATCTCAACTATACGAAAACGGAAAGCACCGACAAAGACATCGCCTCCACCGTCTACACATTCACTAACCTGCCGGAACAGCCCACAGACGAGTACCTTTTCCCGAGCGCAGTGGCCACGCTCACATTCTTCACTTTGGACAATGAAGAAGCACTCGTCAGCAGAATTTCTAACCAAAACTCTATGCAGAAGTTTGACAATCAGAAAATCACAGACTTCTTCCGCAGCCGTTTCGCGGAAGAGATGAACGACATGGACAAGATTCTGCTGGTACGGGATTACATCCACGATTATATCCGCACTAACGATGTGGATGCCAAGACGTTGAACTACATGTTCGCCTCGCCGCAGCAGGTGTGGGAAAGCAACTGTTCCACCCCGGTTGAGAAGAACATTCTTTTGGCTGGCGTGCTGCAAAGTTTGGGATTCCATGCGGAACTATCTTTCTTAAACAATTCCTTATCTGCTGATTTAGAGGCCGCTGTAAAGGTACAATCCGATGGATTATACTATTTCGTCACGACTTCAGACATCTCTGACCTGAGTTTGGATGTAGAACGAAATACAGCTTTCATCACACAAAAGGGTTCGCTTTCCAATTCCAGCATCCAACCCATCGGAGTAGATATCGCGGCGACGATTGTTTTCGAAAACGGCAAAATAGAGGCTCCAAAAGCCACTATAACCCGGAAGGATGTACACGCTCCCATAACCAAAACCCTGCAACCGCAGGAAATCAGTGTCGCGAAAGTGTCCGTTTCCCAGCTTAGTGGTAAATACTACGAAATGACCATTGACGACGGCAACTACGGCACGCAGGTCCGTTCCGCGAACATCCACAACGACCGCCAATACGACATCAACACCGGCCAATCCGACGAAAAGTACAGCTACACCGTGACGTTGCCCGCCAACACCCGCTGCCTCACGAAACCCGTCCATAAAGAAATCACCGTCGAGAACGCCAAATTACTGATTGATATTCAGGTTGACGGTCAAACGGTGACTATAAATCGACAATTAAGTCTGCCTCAGGAAGGCATTTCCGCCAAGAACACAAAGAAGTTCAAGGCGATGATGGGAGAGTGGGAGTCGCCGGTGAAAATCGTGGTTGTGACACGGTAGAGATGTTTCATGAAACGTCTCTACCACGGGACAATCCCATTATTCAGCGACATCCGCAGATGTTTCCTCTTCCTCAACAGATTCGTCTTCTTCCCCTTCAAATTCCGCGCGAATCTTTTCGTAGAATTTCACCTCGGTCATCTGCACGTAAGGCGCGAGCCACAGGTATCCGATGAAAAAGGTAAAGATGCACAAGATTGCCCAGCCGATGAAGCTGAGATAGAGCAAGAAAAGATCCATCTTGTGGCCCTTCATCATCATGCGGCTCTTCTGGAGAACCTCAACGGGGGATAGTTCGGGGTTGTCGCGCAACACCAACGGAACGATAGCGTATGCAAAGGCGAGAATAATGCCTGGAATGACAAACAGGATCATACCGCCAATGATGGCCAAAGTCATCAAAAGCATTGTGCCCAACACGTGCCAGAAGCGTTTGTAGCCGAAGAAAAGGTCACCGATATCGGCGGGCAAATCCTGACGGGAAGAATGCAGATGCGCCACCGAATAGCCGAATTGCATCGGAATGGCCAAGATCGTCAACAGGACTCCGGAACTTGTCATGATCATGGCTAAGGTGGAGAATGAGCTGCCCGTGAATATTTCCCCAAACTGGGTGGCACCGGATGCAATTCCAACCAGCAACAAATAGATAAACGTGAGTCCCACAAAAGAGCCCCATTTTCCTCTTAAGGTGGCCAAAGCCTCATCTTTTAAATCGTTAAAATATCCCATATTGCTTAGATTTTTAATGCGGGCAAAAATACAAAAAAAATCTATCTTTGCCGCACAAAACCAAACCGATATGGAAAAACGATACATCATCAGCGGAGGCGGCACGGGAGGCCACATTTTCCCGGCCTTGGCCATCGCCAACAAGATCAAAAGTGAGAATCCCGAAGCTAAGATCCTCTTCATCGGGGCAAGCGACAAAATGGAGATGCGGCGTGTGCCCGAAGCCGGCTATCCCATTGAGGGACTGGAGATTTACGGTATCCATCGCGACATGTCGCTCAACGGTGTGTTGTGCAATCTGCGCCTCCCCGTGGTGATGATGAAGGCCATGCGCAAGGCCAAGAAGATCATGCGCGAGTTCAAACCCGACCTGGCCATCGGAGTCGGTGGCTTCGCCAGCGGCCCGGCACTGAAAGCCGCCTCCCAACTCGGCATCCCCACCCTACTGCAAGAACAAAACTCCTACCCCGGCGTCACCAACAAGATGCTGGCCAAAAACGCCAAAGCCATCTGCGTGGCCTACGACGGGCTCGACCGGTTCTTCCCCCCCGAAAAGATCATCAAGACCGGCAACCCCATCCGCAAGGAAATCCTGCAAATGGAGCGAAAAAAAAACAGCGCATACGAGTATTTCAACTTCACCCCGGACAAGAAAACCGTTTTGGTGGTGGGCGGGAGTCTCGGTGCACGGACCTTCAACCAGACCATGGCGGCCCATTTGGACGACTTCCGCCAAGCGGACCTCCAGCTGCTTTGGCAAACCGGAGAGCAATTCTACAAAAACATCGACCCTGAACTGTTGAAACAACAGGACGAACACATTCGCATCGTGCCGTTTATCAAGAACATGAACGATGCCTACAGCATGGCGGACGTCATCGTGTCGCGTGCGGGCGCACTGGCGTTGGCGGAGCTGGCCATCGTGGGCGCCCCCACCATCCTCGTGCCGTTCCCCTTCGCCGCCGAAGACCACCAAACCTTCAACGCCAAAGCCCTATCCTCCAAGGACGCCGCACTGCTCATCCCCGACAAAGAAGCCAAAGAGAAGCTGATACCCACGCTGTTGCAGCTGGCCAACGCCCCCGACCGCATGGCAACACTTGGTCGCAACATCAGCCAATTCGCCCTCCCCAACGCCATCGACTTGATCTACGAAGAGATTGTAAAACTATCCTGAAACAACGTTATCAACAATTTTTGTTCATAAAAACCGACTTCCGGGGAAAGGGTTTTTCCCGAAAAAAAAGTATTATTGCGACCCGTTAGAAGATAGGAATTCTGACACATATATCCTTAATAATCATTATAAAGACATCTTCTTATGGGCGGCTTTTTTGGTATTGTATCAACCAAACCTTGCATTTCCGATTTATTCTACGGGGTGGACTATCACTCTCACCTCGGGACAAGACGCGGCGGAATGGTAACGTATCATCAAGATGCAAAACTGTTCCGCCGTTCTATTCATAATATCGAGAACACCTATTTCCGGACCAAGTTTGGCGACGAATTGGGAAAATTCCTGGGCAATTCCGGCATCGGAGTCATCAGCGACACCGACGCACAACCCATCGTGGTCAACTCCCATCTGGGGAGATTCGCTATCTCAACAGTGGCCAAAATCAACAATGTCAGTGAGTTAGAACAAGAATGTTTGGATTGTAACCAGCAGTTCACCGAACTCAGTGCCGGCACCACTAACCCCACCGAACTCATCGCACTGATGATCACCCGCAAACACGATTTTGTGGAAGGCATACAATATGTATTCAGCAAGGTGAAAGGCTCCTGTTCCATCCTGATCCTCACCGAAGACGGCATCATTGCCGCCCGCGACTTGTACGGCCGTACACCCATTGTCATCGGCAAGAACAGCACCGGCCGCGTGGTCGCCTCCGAAAACCACAGCTTCGCCAACCTTGATTATGAAACGGAATATTTCATCGGGCCGGGCGAAATCGTAAAACTGACCGCCGACGGCTTCCAACAACTGCTCGCCCCGAACAAAGAAATGCAAATTTGCTCGTTTCTTTGGATTTATTACGGCTATCCTTCTGTGAATTACGAGAATATCAATGTTGAAAACGCACGATATCGCCTCGGTTACGCAATGGGCAAAAGCGATGACACAGAGGTTGATTTCGTGGCGCCCATCCCCGACTCCGGCATTGGTATGGCCATCGGCTACTCCAACGGCAAGCAAATCCCCTACCAACGCGCCATTGTCAAATACACCCCCACCTGGTCGCGCAGCTTCACCCCTTCCCGACAGGAGATGCGCGAGCATGTGGCCAAGATGAAGCTGTTGCCGAACCGCGACCTGCTCAAAGGCAAGCGCGTGGTGTTCTGCGACGACTCCATCGTGCGCGGCACGCAACTGCGCGACAACGTGAAGATGATGTACGAGTATGGTGCCAAAGAGGTGCATATCCGCATCAGCTGCCCGCCCCTGCTCTACGGCTGCGAATTCCTCAACTTCTCCGCCTCCAAGAACACGATGGAACTGATCACCCGCCGCGTTATCGAGGAATTGGAGGGCGACGAACACAAGAACCTGCACCGCTACATGGACAGCACCACCAAAGAGTACGCCAACATGGTAGAAATCATCCGCAAACATCTCGGTGTCGACACATTGAAATTCAACACGTTGGACACCATTGCCAATTCTATCGGACTACCCAAAGAACGTATCTGCACACACTGCTTTGACGGCTCCTCCTTCGGGTTCTAATTCTTCAGATTCACGCATTCCCCTTTTTCCTCTGTAGAGACGGGACGCGCACCGTCTCTACAAATAAAACAAACAAAAAAGACATGGCCACAGACAATTTCCTACTTCTCGGTCAGAAGAAAAGAATGATCGAGCAGCTGCGGCAGAAAGGTATCACGGACGAAAATGTGCTTCAGGCGTTTGACAAGATGGAGCGTCACCGTTTTCTGGAATCCCTGTTGTGGCCACGGGCGTACGAGGACATCGCCATCAAACTTCCCACCGACCAAACCATATCCAAGCCCTCCACCGTGGCTTTCCAGTCGCAGTTGTTAGAAGTGTCGCGAGGCATGAAAGTGTTGGAAATCGGAACCGGTTCAGGGTTCCAGGCTGCCATTTTATATGCGATGGGGGCAAAAGTTTATACTATCGAACGCCAAATCGCCCTGTTCAAGCAGACCAAACCGCTGTTGGACAAGCTGGCACCGTCGGTTATCACCTACTATGGCGATGGGTTCAAGGGATGGCCTCAGTTCGCCCCCTACGACCGCATCATCGTCACATGCGGCGCTCCAGAAATACCGCAAGCATTACTCGCCCAACTGGTTGTCGGTGGAATCATGGTGATTCCCGTAGGGATGGAAGAATCCCAAATCATGAAAAGGGTTGTAAAAGTCAGTGAATCGGAATACGAAGAGGAGGAATTCGGTGACTGCCTCTTCGTCCCCATGCTGAAGGAACGGGTACGGAAATAGGCGCGTTATTCGCTCTCCTCCACCACGCCATCATGACGGAATGTCATGGCCTTGACCTTGCGATAGGTACCGCTGGCGTTCAGCGTCGCAATCCCATAAACAAACGAGTCGGTGTTGGCAAGCAACGTACAGACGTATGAAGTGTCTATCTTGGCCATCTGTTCGTCATAATATTGCCGCGCCATTCCATCGTTATCCGACTGAGAACGGCCTTCGTAAGTAACCTTCTCGTTATAGGCCACGTGTGACTTGAAATAATCCTCGATGGCGTCCCAGTCGGAACTCTCGATAGCTCCTGACTCAAAGCCCAAACATCCAATAGTGTATTGTGTGGAAACCGTCATGTCCTTGCACCCTGTCAGACAAAGGGTTAACAATGCTATAGCGACAAATACTACTTTTTTCATAATCGTACATTTTTGTATTCTTAACGGCAAAAGTACTACATTTCCCTGAAAAAAAAGTCAATTCGTCAAGATGTAATCAACATCTTTTTGTTACTTTTGCAGCCAAAAATCACGTGTATGAAAGTTACCGGATTCGTATTCGCCGCGGGATTGGGCACAAGACTTTACCCTTTGACCGCATCAAAGCCCAAAGCGTTGGTTAGATATATGGGTAAAACATTGTTGGACAACGCGTTGGAGAAAATGACACAAAGCGGGATAACGGACATTATTGTCAACATCCACCATTTTCCGGACATGATGACAGCAGCCCTGCGGTCGCATCCTTATGCCTCAAACATCCGGATTTCCGACGAGAGGGCTTATCTCCGAGACACTGCCGGAGGGTTGAAATTCGCGGAGGCCTTGTGGCACGACAGCGACATCCTTTTGCTATACAATGTGGATATCGTGTCTAACATCTGTTTTAACACGCTGATAAACAAACACATAAAAAGCGGTGCGGAGGCCACATTGGCGGTCAGGCATCGACAGACACAGCGTTATTTCCTCTTCGACCGAGACCAAGGGCAGCTCTGCGGATGGAGGAACACCAAAACAGGCGAGGAGATCCTCTCTGAAGCAGCTGAAGACGCGGAGGAACTGGCTTTCAGCGGGATACATGTGCTTGACACCTGCCTCGCACGCGAGATTTCCTCCGTGGAGAAGTCCTCCATCACAAATTTTTACCTCGCCCGATCGGAACATCACCGCATTTTGGCTTATCCCCATGACGAGGACAGCTGGTGCGATGTCGGGAAATACGACCAATTCCGTAACTTGTTGTCTTGACCGTTTTTAGCAGTTTATACACTTTTTTTTCAAAAAATCAAGGGACTCGAAAAAAAATTTTGAACATTTTTTTTGTTAGTTTTGCAGGGTTGAAAATCTGACGAGATGGTTATTCTTAACCTACTCAATGTAAATGTTATAGCTTAAAAAACAAGAAACTGAAACTGCAAATGGAAAAAGAGATACCCTCGCATACGAACGTTTGGGCTCAATGTTTGGAAATCATCCGGGACACGGTTTCGCCGGAGGTTTACACCACCATATTCGAGCCCATCAACGCCGTCTCTCTCGAAAACAAGCTCCTCACGATAGAGCTTCCGAGCCTGTGGTACAAAGAGATACTGGAAGAACAATATGTGGATTTGCTGCGCTCTTCCATCCGCAAACTGTTGGGCAACGACGCGAAACTCCGTTACAAAGTGCTCGTGGAACGCGGAAAGACCCCTTCGCAAACCTCCAGCATCACGATCGCCTCCTCCCCCCGGAAGGCCGTCAAGAACCCCTTGATGATGCCCCCGTTGGATGTGAACACCATGGACCGGAAAGACATCCCAGGACCGTTTGTCGTACCGGGAATCAAAAAACAACGCATCCCCTCCAACCTGTCGGAAACCCTCACCTTCGACAACTATGTGGTGGGCGACTGCAACCGCCTTGCCGTGGCCGCAGGAATGTCCATCGCCAAATCCCCCGGACAAACCCCCTTCAACCCGCTGTTCATCTACTCCGAAGTCGGGCTCGGCAAAACCCACTTAGTCAACGCCATAGGAATCCAAACGAAGATCAACTTCCCCGACAAAATCGTCATCTATGTCAGTGCTGACACCTTCTACCAGCAGTACATGGAGGCCGTGAAGAGCGACAACCTGAACGATTTTTACTGGTTCTACCAAGCTGTCGATATGTTGATTATTGACGACATCCAGTTCATTTCTGGCAACAAGACCAAAACGCAGGAGGCTTTCTTCCAGATTTTCAACTACTTGCATCAGCTCAAGAAACAGATCATCATGACCTCCGACAAGTCTCCCGTGGACATCACCGGCTTCGAGCCCCGACTGTTGAACCGCTTCAAATGGGGGCTGGCCACCGACCTCCAAGTCCCCGACCTTGAGACCCGTACGGCCATCATCACCAAAAAACTGGAGAACAACGGGATAGAATTCTCCAAGGAGGTCATCGACTATTTAGCGCTGCGCATCACCGCGAACACCCGCGAATTGGAAGGCGCCATGATCGCCATCCTGGCCCAAGCCTCCCTCAACCACCGCGACATCACCCTGGACCTCGCCCGCGAAATGGTTGACAAATACGTGAAATCCACCGCCAAGGAGATTTCCATCGAATACATCCAGAAAATCGTTTGCGACTACTTCGGCATCTCCGTGGAGGCCATCAACGCCAAGACCCGCAAACGCGAGATCGTCCAAGTACGCCAGATCAGCATGTATTTCGCCAAAAAATACACGCATCTCCCCCTCTCCGTCATAGGAGCATACTGTGGAAACAAAGACCACGCAACGGTTCTCCACGCATGCCGCACCATCCGGAATCTCAATGAAACAGACAAGAAAATGAAACAGTACATTTCCGATATTGATAAAAAAATGAAAATCGGAAATATTTAAGTTTTTTATATCCAAAATATTCTTTATATTTGCACCGCGTATTTTTGAGATAATAATATGAAAAAACATTGGGTCATAAAAGAGCTTCCGGACGAAGCAAAAGTCTCACAACTATGTGAGAATCTGCATATTGAGCGTCCGTTGGCTACGCTCTTGGTTCAGCGGGGCATCACCACCGTGCAACAAGCGCGCGACTTTTTCGAACCCAATATCGAGAAATTGCACGACCCTTTCTTGATGAAAGACATGACCACTGCTGTGGAACGCCTATCCAAAGCCATCGTCCATGACGAGAAAATCATGGTGTATGGCGACTACGATGTGGATGGAACTTCCGCAGTCGCCCTGGTCTATTCTTTCCTGTGCGAAATCCGCGGCTCCGACGCCCACGAATACATCAAATACTACATTCCCGACCGCTATACCGAAGGGTACGGCATCACCGAAAAAGGCATCCAATACTGCCGCGACAACGGCATAAACCTGCTTATCTCCCTCGACTGCGGCATCAAGGCCAACGACATGGTGGATCTGGCCAACCAATACGGCATCGATGTCATCATCACCGACCACCATCTCGAAGGGGAAACCCTCCCCAACGCCCTGGCCATCCTCGACCCCAAGCGCAAAGACTGCACCTACCCCTACAAGGAACTCTCCGGATGCGGAGTCGGTTTCAAATTAGTGCAAGGATACTGCTTCCGCAACGAATTGCCTGACGAACTCTGGCTGAAACGCATGGACCTCGTGGCAGTGAGCATCGCGTGCGACATCGTGGCCATCACAGGCGAAAACCGCATCCTCGCCCACTTCGGGCTTGAGATGATCAACAAAATCCCCCGTATGGGCATCCGCGCCATCCTTGACCAGGCCGGCATCAAAATGAGGACTTATCCGCCATTTAGCGACGACACTTTCTTCACCAGAGTCATATCAATCTCTGACTTAGTCTTTTACGTGGGACCGCGCATCAACGCCGCAGGCAGAATCAAAAGCGCGAAAGAGTCCGTCCGTCTGTTCATTGTCGAAGACGAGGACAAATCTTTCGAAATCAGCAACCGCATCAACAAGCAGAATAACGAGCGCAAACAGAAAGACAAAAACGCCACGGAGGAGGCAATGGACATGATCCGTAACTCCCACGAGTTCGAAAACCGCAAAAGTATTGTGGTTTACAACCCTTCCTGGGAAAAAGGCATCATCGGTATCGTGGCCTCACGCCTTGTCGAAGAATTCTACAAACCCACCATCGTGCTCATGAGCTCCGACGACGGCCTGATTACAGGATCCGCCCGCTCCGTCAAGGAATTCAACATCTACGACGGCATCGACTCCTGCGCCGACCTGCTTGAGCACTTCGGTGGCCACAAATACGCTGCAGGCCTTACCATGAAACAGGAAAACCTCGAAGAATTCTCCCAACGCTTCGAGGAATACGTCAAAGAAAACCTTGACGAATCCTCATACGAGCCGGAAATCACCGTTGACATGCGGCTCAAGCTGTCGGAAATCACTCCGCAATTCCTGAAAAACCTGAAAAAATTCGCTCCCTTCGGACCCGGCAACATGGAGCCCATCTTTGAAACCGATGGCGTGGTGGATGAAGGAAATGCCCGCATCGTTGGCGATAAACATCTGAAATGCAGGGTTCTGAGCCCTTACGAGCGCAGTGGCTCTTTCGATGGCATCGCCTTTAACCAAAAGGCCCTTTTGCCTGTCATCAGCGATTCCAAACCGTTCAATGTCCTCTATCATGTGGAAGAGAACCGTTGGAACAATGTGGTCAACACCCAGCTGAACATCAAGGACATCGAACCGGCCACACAAACAACGGACAACGCATCCACCCAAAATGCCACTACGGATGCCTACACCTACCGCACCAGTAGTGACAAAAAGGAGAACCCTTCTGCATAATCAGGACGAAAAACACTCGTTACCATCATGAAGATTGCCGTTAACACACGTCTGCTGCTGAAAGACAGATTGGAAGGCATTGGCATTTTCACCCTCGAAACCCTACGTCGCATCACGAAAGCCCATCCCGAACACCAGTTTTATTTCCTCTTCGATCGGAAATATGACGAGTCGTTTGTGCTTAACGACAATGTCACTCCTGTGGTCGCACACCCGCAGGCACGCCATCCGTATTTGTGGTATCTTTTCTTTGAACATGGTGTTCCGCTTAAACTCAGACAGATAAAACCTGATATTTTCGTCTCTACCGATGGTTGGATTCCTACCAAGCTCAACATCCCCGTCGTCAATGTGATTCACGATCTCAACTTCCTCCACCACCCCGAATTTGTCCCGCCGGCAATACGCCGTTATTACCTCCGTTATTTCCCGAAATTCGCCTGCCATTCCACAAGAATAGCCACGGTATCGGAATTCAGCCGAGAGGATATCCATAAGAGCTACCAGATCCCCCTCGAGCGTATTCATGTGGTTTTCAACGGTTCAAACCCAGCTTATAAACCACTCCCCCCCGAACAGCGAACGCTCGTCAAACAGCAATATACGAATGGGAAGGATTTTTTCCTTTTTGTGGGATTAATCCAGAAACGCAAGAATTTGGCCAACATTTTCAGGGCCTTCGACATGTTCAAAGAACGTTCCTGCGGAGAAATGCAACTGGTTGTGGTAGGCGATAAGAAATGGTGGGCCGGTGAAATCGAAGAGACCTATTTGCAGATGAAATACCGCGAAGATGTGGTCATGCTGGGCCGTCAGCAAATCGATGTGCTGAAAAACCTCACCGCAGCAGCTTCTGCCATGGTATATGCCTCCTTGTTCGAAGGATTCGGTCAGCCGATTGTGGATGCCTTCAACGCACACACGCCCGTCATCACCTCCAACCTCACCTCCATGCCTGAAATTGCGGGAGACGCCGCCATGCTGGTGAATCCATACAGTGTGGAGGAAATCGCCCATGCCATGTATCAGATTGCCAGCGACCAGAATCTGCGCAACGATCTGATAAACAAGGGTATTGAAAGAAAAGGCCTGTTCACTTGGGATCGTTCAGCCGATCTTCTCTGGGAAACCATCGAAAAGGCGATGCCCTGATTCCACCACCATCCAGCAGACCTCGCATCCAAAATCTCATCTCATCACCAATAAAAAAGCAGGACCTCAGCCCTGCTTTCTTACCAAAATTATAACTTCTTGGAGAGTTAGAATTTATCCTCATTCTCCAGCATCTTCTTATTTTTCTTGTTATAGTTGAGAATCAAGAAGGTTTCCAGACACATGCAAATCACCATGATGACAATGGCAATCACCACCATGGAACCATGACCCGCTTTGTGGAAGAAGGCACCTTCACGGAAGAACGTACTGAAGAGCACAAAGTTCATCAACCAAACACTGATGAGGAGGAAACCCCACCAAATGGTCATATAAATGTTCGAATTGTCAATCTTATCCGTATCTCTTTCCACGATACCGGCATTTTCCATTGCATAATCCGATTCATTCCAGACCTCTTTGAAGAATGACAGGGGTTTGATCAGATTATAGATAGGGACAAACCATGCCACGTATGACATCCAGGGTTTCATGCCGTCCTTCATCCAAGAGGCGATTTTCTGGAGATTTTCATTGTTTTTAGCGCCCCAGGCTGCAAACACAAAGGTTTTGGCCAAAAAGGCGATAATGGTAATCCATGCTATCACCCAGAATTTCTTTTTAGCGGCATCATTATCGGCATTCAACTGTTCCCAATTTTGTTGCACTGGCGTATATTCTTTTTCCAATTCGGACACTTTCACCAAGTTGTCTGCTTGTTGTTTTTTCTTGTCAGCCAATGTGTTCTTGGTCACTTCAATGCTCTCGGCAAGGGCTTTTTGTTCATCCTTAGTGGAGGCTTTCTTCTGCTGCAGCGTATCCAATTTATACTGGTAATAGGCCACTTCAGCGCTGTCCTGTTTAAGCGGATGCTGCGCCATGGCATAATTTTCATACAACTTGTTGTAATGGTTGCGTTCTTGGATGACGGCTTTGTTGGTCTTGTCGAATTTCATTAAGAAGAGCATGGAAATAATGAAAAGCACCAAAACCACCACGTTGCAAAGCAGGATAATCTTGCCCAAACCGGTGTTGTCTGTCAATTTTTTCATACTTAAGTTTATTTTATATTACTAATTTTCAATGACTTATAGAAAATATCACGCTAATACAAAGCGTAGCAAAAGTAATAAAAAAATCTATAACTTGGTGAAGGCGCAAAAAAAAACCGCAAAGGGAAGTCCAAAGCGGTTTATCTCTTCATTTGAATATGTGCGTCTTCTGGAATTTGAGATAGGCATCCTCGTTGAACCGATAGTATTTCGAGGCGCGGGAGGATTTTGGTAATCTCGTGAGTTCGAGAATGTTAGTCACCAAACCGAAGGCAATCCAATGCTTCTGGAAATTGCGGCGGTCTATTTTCCGGTTATACACACAAGACCACAGGCGACCCAAGTCTGGCAAAGTGAACTCGTCATCCAGCAGGTAGAAAAAATAGGGGCTCAATTTGATCGTGGTGCGGAGTTGCTCGATAGCCTTCTGCATCACCTCCGCATGGTCGAACGCCAATTCCGGCAGTTCGTAAATGTTAAACCACTGGATGTCAGCTGCATCATCTCCCGCCACCCCTTCAACGTCGCGCACGAATGAATAGTACACCACCGAAATCACACGCCCGCGCGGGTCACGGTTCACCCCGCTACAGGAACACAACTCTTCCGTATAACGCGGAACAATCCCGGTTTCCTCCTTCAGCTCGCGCAAGGCAGCCTCCTTCAACGTTTCGTTCTCCTCCAAAAAACCGCCTGGCAACGCCCAAAGACCTTTGTACGGGTCTTTGCCGCGTTTCACCAACAACACCTGCAACGCCTTGCCGTCAAAACGGTACACTACATTGTCGGCCGCCACCGCTGGCCTCCAATAGTCATACTGGTATTTTTTCGTCTTATTTTCCATCGTTTTGTTTGTTTTTGAGCCACCTATCACAAAATCACGAGCCGCCATTTTCACATTACGAGCCGCCATAATATGACGGCTCTACTTAACCCTGTTCCAGGGCGAGGCTGATGCGCTTGCGTTCCACCTCAACGCCTTCGACCTTCACCATCACCTTCTGGTTGAGATGAACCACTTCAGAAGGGTCGGAGATACGGCGATTACTCAGGCGACTGATGTGGATGAGCCCGTCCTGATGCACGCCAATATCGACGAAACATCCGAAATTGGTTATGTTGGTGATGATTCCCGGCAGCACCATCCCCGGGGTCAGGTCGTTGATAGTGCGCACATTCTTGTCGAACTCGAACATCTCAAACCGGGTGCGCGGGTCACGCCCGGGCTTCGCCAATTCCTTCAAGATGTCCTCCAACGTGGGCAGTCCAACCGTGTCGGTAACATAGTCTTTCAGCACAATCTTCGACCTGAGCTCCTTGTCCTTAATCAAGTCTGACACAGAACAGTGCAAGTCTCCGGCCATTTTCTCCACCACCTTGTAGCTCTCGGGATGCACCGCACTGCCGTCGAGCGGGTTTTCGGCCTCTCGGATGCGCAGGAATCCGGCAGACTGCTGGAACGCCTTCGCCCCGAATCTCGGCACCTTCTTCAACGCCTCGCGCGACGGGAACGGACCGTTCTCATCACGATAATCCACGATATTCTGCGCTAACGCCGGTCCGACACCGGAGACGTAGGACAACAACTGCTTGCTCGCGGTATTCAGTTCCACGCCCACGTAGTTCACGCAGCTCTCCACGGTGGTCTGCAAGCTCTCCTGCAGCATTTTTTGATTCACATCGTGCTGGTACTGCCCTACCCCGATGGATTTCGGATCGATTTTCACCAATTCGGCAAGCGGGTCCATCAAACGGCGACCAATGGAGACCGCACCCCGCACCGTCACATCATAGTTCGGGAATTCCTCGCGGGCGACGGGCGATGCGGAATAGACCGATGCACCGCTCTCGTTGACCATAAAGGCCTTCACGTCGCGCTCAAAAGGAATGTGGCGCACGAAATTCTCCGTCTCGCGTCCGGCCGTGCCGTTGCCAATGGCTATCGCATCTACCTGATATTGAAGCACTAAACGTTTCAATTTGTCGGATGCGAGCTTGTATTGCGCTGCGGGCGGATGCGGATAAATCGTCTCATTGTACAGCAATTTGCCCTGGGGATTGAGAATCACGACTTTGCATCCAGTGCGGAAACCGGGGTCTATGGCCAACGTTGTCACCTGTCCCAACGGGGCCGCCAGCAACAGCTGGCGTGCATTCTTCGTAAACACGGAAATAGCCTCCTTGTCGGCTTTTTCCTTGTAGAATTTGCGCATTTCGGTCTCCATCTGGGGTTGAAGAAGCCGTTTGTAGGAATCCGTGGCCGCCATCCAGACCTGCTGGGCGGCGTTGCTGTTATTTTTGACGATTCGGTGTTTCAAATCCGCAAGAGTACGCTCCTCATCGGGGGCGATATGCACGCGCAGGATGCCCTCCTCCTCGCCGCGCAGCATGGCTAGGACACGATGCGAGGGCGCCTTGGCAAGCAACTCCTCCGCCTTGTAATAGATGCGGTATTTTTCGTCCTCATCAACCCTGTCGGGAATCTGACGGGTGGAGATACGGCTGTAACGCAAAAACGTGTTGCGCAGCCGGGCGCGGATGCCGGCATTCTCACTGACCAGCTCGGCGATGATATCGCGAGCACCGGCCAAGGCCTCCTCTGCGGAAGCCACACCCTTCGCCTCGCTCACATACTTGGCAGCCTCACGCTCCAAATTGATGGGACGCTGCGCCCACAGGAGCTTGGCCAACGGCTGCAGCCCCTTCTCTACCGCCACCGACGCACGAGTCTTTCGCTTCGGACGGTAAGGGAGATACAGATCTTCCAGCACACTCATCGTCTCCGCCTGCTCGATTATTTCGCGCAACTCGGGAGTCAGCTTGCCCTGCTCACTGATGGAGTCCAAAATGGCGGCACGACGCTTGTCCAATTCCAACCATTTGGCGTACAAGTCTTTGATGTTTCCAATCTGCACCTCGTCCAAGGAACCGGTCGCTTCCTTGCGATAGCGGGAGATAAACGGGATCGTCGCACCTGTCTCCAACAGGTCCAGTGTGTTCCGCACCTGCTCCTCCGCCAGGTTCAGCGCCTGCGCAATCCGTAATGCATAATTCCGTTCCGACATTCTATTGCCTATTGCCTGTTGACTGTTGCCTATTCGTTCACAATCTCCAACAACTCAATATCGAACACCAGCGGGGTGTACGGGGGGATACCCTGTCTGCCCTCTCCGTAGGCCAGCTCGGACGGGATGATGACGGTCACCTTGTCCCCGACCTTCATTTCCGAGACAACTGCATCCCAGCCGGGAATCACCTGGCCGGAGCCCACCGTAAAGGAGAACGGCTCGCCACGCTCCACGGAGCTATCGAACACCGTTCCATCGACAAAACGTCCGGTATAGTGCACCTTCACGGTCTGAAGAGGTTCCACTTTCGCGCCCGTTCCTTTTTTCACATTCTGTACAAACACCCCGGAAGTGGTCTTTTTCAAGCCGGGATTTTGCTGCAAATACTCTTCGATTTCCGTTGCTTCCTTCATTTTCCGCTCTGCAAGCTGGGTTTGATACTCCGCATTCGCCTTCTCAAAATCCGCTTTTCTCATCAAACCCAGAAGTTTCACATCCATATAGAGCGGATCATCGCCAAACTCGTATTCCTGGGCGGGATTCATCATGTTTTGGAAGAATTTCTGTCCATCGAAAATGAAAGTCGCGCTATCATTCACATGCATCATACGCAAGGCTGCGAACATATCTCCCTCGTAAAGGGAATCCATCAGCATCTGGTTCGGCATCATCGGGATAAGCACAGAGTCACCGGCACGAAGCGACATCAGAACGCCCACCAAATCTCCGGTCTGAGGCTGGTCTGCCGTATCATGAATATCACCATGAAACTGGTAATAGAATCCCGACTTGTCCTTCTTGAATCCTTTGTACTTGCTACATGCGCCCATGGCGAACACGGTGGCCACGGCCAATCCGATCAACACTAATTTTGCTGCATTTTTTTTCATTTTTCGTCTTTATTTGATTAATAACTTTAAATTTTCTCGTGATTTATCAATTTTCCACAATCCTCAACAACTCGATATCATACGCCAGCGGGGTATTCGGAGGAATGCTTAGCAAAACGTCACCCTTCTCCCCAAAAACGAGTGAAGACGGGAGCACTGCCGTTATCTTGTCGCCAACATTCATCTCCTGCACTACAATCTCTATTCCCCGCGCCACTTGGTTCTTGCCAATCTCAAATGCACGAGGGTTGGCGGGATCCGTACACCTGTCGAATTCCGAATCATCGAGCCTACGTCCAACGAAAAGGATTTCAACCGTCTGTCCTACAGATGGTTTCGGACCGTCGCCTTTCCGCGTACACACGTAATAACCTCCTGACAAAGGCATGGTAAGTCCATGGGTATTGGCATACGCTTTCACCAGCGAATCTTCGTAATGTTTCTGTCGCTGACGACGTTCTTTGAACTGTAACTCCGCCATCTCGATACTTTGCTTGGACATGATTCTCAACAATTTCACATCCGCATATACCGGGGTTTTGCCGTATGGATACTCCCCCATACCCAGAAATTCTTCATAGAATCTGGGACCGTCAAAAATGAATGTTGCACTGTCATACAAATGCATGCCCCGCAAAGCGCAGTAAATATCTCCCTTGTATAACTCGTCAATCAGCATATTATTCTGTGTCATCGGGGACAATTCAACATCTCCGGCCCGCAAAGCCATGTTCACCATTACAAAATCGCCAGTCTGTGGTTTTTCATTCTCTTCATTCACAATGTGATACTGATAGTAATAGCCCGAACCGTGCTTGAAACCGCTGTACTTCCGACAAGAGACAGCCGTCAAACACAGCAAGAGAGCTGTTAACATCCATACCAAACGTCTATTCTTCATGGGATTGTTTAATTTAATAATTTCGGGATATAGGTTGACGGCACTTGCTCATCGTTACCCAGAATTCTGATTTCCATCACGATAGGTTGAAGGCCCTGAACACGATCACCGTCACCAGCCACTCCATAGCCTAAATAGGAGGGAATGACAAGGCGAGCTTTAGCACCCGGACGCAACATCTGCACAGCTTCATGCAATGCATCAATTTCTTCAGACCGATTCACCACGAAAGACTTTACTGAAGTGCTGTCAGAACTATAAATCAGCTCACCGGACAGTTTGAAAGTGCGATATTCCATCGCCACACGGTCACCCTCCTTGAAAAGCTCTCCGCTACCGGTCTCCAAAATCTCCACATATAGTCCAGTCGGGGTGCGTTGCATCTGCCAACCGTAACGACTGATAAACATCTGCATCTCCTCGTTCTCGTGGCGCATGATGTTCTTGTTGCCCTCCACGTAAGGCGCGTCCTTGTCTTCCTTCACTGCTTCAGAGGACGACACGACACTGCCCGTGGCCTTACTGTCGCGACACGCAGTGAAACCTCCGACTAACACAGCTAAAACAAAGACGAACAGGAACTTACGCATAGACTACTTCTGGATCTCAGCATTCTCGCGAACAGCTTTTTCAAAATGGGCGATAGCCTCTTCCATCGTGCCGTGGTAGAAAGCACCCGCCGCGTTGGCATGTCCGCCGCCTTCGAAATATTTGCGGGCGAAAAGGTTCACATCGACGATGCCCTTCGAGCGGAACGACACACGAATCCTATTGTCGCGTTCGGTAAAGAACGCCGTGAAATGGACGGTCGCCAAGGAAAGACCATAGTTTACAAAACCCTCCGTATCCCCAATTTGAAAACCATTATCCGTTAAAT
>Ga0265299_10002084_pt1 | contig 21159 bp, 19 predicted proteins | sample AusTroGonzalo_MG_4_FD_193485 | JGI IMG/M metagenome (GOLD analysis project Ga0265299, IMG submission 193485) | Bovine rumen microbial communities from tropical cattle in Woodstock, Queensland, Australia - Gonzalo_02 | ecosystem: Host-associated > Mammals > Digestive system > Stomach > Rumen ... | reverse complement strand
GATCGGATGGCCCTCCTTGCCTGCCTTCGTTCCAACTTCCAGAGTGTGCTGGAAGGCCTGGATGAACTCAGGCGTGCAGTCGGGATATCCTGAATAGTCCACGGCGTTGACCCCGATGTATATCCTGTCGGCGTCTATGGATTCGCACTGTCCCGCAGCTATGCTGAGGAACACGATGTTCCTTGCTGGGACGTATGTGATAGGTATGTTCTCCTCCAGCACTCCCTCGCGGTCCATCGGGACATCGATGTCCTTCCTGGTGAGCGCGGAGCGGAAGGAGCTGAGGTTGAGATCGATGATCACATGCGGCACGTTGTAGAACTTGCAGACGTTGGCCGCGGAGGTCAGCTCCTTGGTGTGCCTCTGTCCGTATCTGAAACTGATTGCGGTGGGCTCGCAGCCATCGGCTATAGCCTGTGCGAGGCATGTGGTGGAATCCAGTCCGCCGGATAGGAGCACGACCGCCTTGGGCATCATAGCACCTGCGTGTACCATGCTGTCTGTCCGCGTTCCTCGTCCAACCCTATGGAAAGCGATTTGACGTTCGGCGGGAAGGACAGCTCCTTCGACATGCGGACGGCCATCATCTTGGACATCTCCTCGGCCGTGGTGGTCGGGATATCCAGAAGGGTCACGTCCATCCTGGGGAACACGTATCTCTTGCCATCGCAGATGGCCTCGACGGACTCGTCGGTGACGGTGAGCTTGACATCAGAGGACTTTGTGGGGAGAAGGGTCTTGTGGTCGACCTCGTCGATCATCTCCTTGAGCTTCTTCTTCAGGACCACGAAATCCATGATCATGCCCTCTGCGCCTATGTCACCCTCCAATCTGAGGCGCACGATATAGGAATGGCCGTGCAGCCTTGAACACTTCTCGTGCCTCGGTATGAAATGGCAGGCGGAGAACCTTATCCCGCCGTAACCTCCGTCAATCTCTAGATACATATTCAATCCTCCGTCATCCTCATCGCCAATGCGATGGAATCGGTATAATCCGTCTTGACCCTGGATGTGTCGATGAAGATCTTATCCGAGTTCATGACGGGTGCTCCCAGGGCCTTCGCCCCTCCTATGAAATGGAGCGTTCTGAAAATGATGTTGCCCGTTATGCCTTCCGGTGCGATCAGGATATCGGCATTGTTGACCGCATCCTCGATGAGGATCTGGCAGTGATATGCGTCGTATCCCTCGCTCTCCAGCTGCTTCACTATGTTGCGGGCGCTCTCTATGGATCTGTCCACCGCCTTGCATCTGCCGACGTCCTCGCATCTCCCTCCGGACATGACGGCGATCTTCGTGCCCAGGCCGACCTTCTTGGCCAGCTTGACGCATTTCCTCGCGAGTTCCTCCTTCTGAGCATCCGACCAGCCCTCGTCTATTCCGACGGGCGCCATCAGGATCATCTTCCCGCTGAGGAGCTCCATCAGGACCACCCTCTCCAATGATTTGAGTCCGAGCTTGGCCTTGATGATGGGGAGCAGCTTCGATGACGACATGTCCCCGCGTATGGCCGCGTCGATCCTGCCTTCGGACAGGTCATCGGCGAGTTTCTCGGGGTCGTCATAGATGCGCACATCGTATTGACTCATGGCTTCGACGCTTCTCTCGATGTTCCCTGCATCCGTGCCGCGTCCTATGCCGACACGGACCTTCGGCAGGTCGCTCTGGAGAAGGGACTCAGTGGTGAACATGTTACCACCAACTTCATTTTATATTATAAAGTAAGGGTCGGAAGCAGCAGATTTTCCTCATTATTAGGTGATAATTCAGAACAATGCTGGGTTGATAAGGGGGACCGAACGTCGGATCACCCGGTAGAGATCCCTGGATATTGTCCCTGTCGCCTATCCAAAATCACTGAGTTCCGGGCATACAGATTATAAGGGTACCCCTATGATAACGGATACGTCTGCTCATCCTTACGACAGTCGGCGGTTCACGCCGGATTCTCGTCCAAGTTATCCATCAGCTTGTAGAGGAGTCTGTAGAGCTCTTTAGCATCCTCCACCGATATGTCGATGCACGAGCCCATGGCCGCGGGGATCCCCTTGGCCTCCTCTCTAAGCGCGTATCCCTCTTCGGTAATCTTCACTTGTACCGATCTCTCATCGCGCTTGTTCCTCTCACGGGTCACGTAACCCTTATCCTCGAGCTTCTTCAGCAGCGGGGTGAGGGTACCCGAATCCAAGCTGATCTTCTCCCCCAGTTCGGTGACTGACATCGTACCGTACTCCCACAGGGCCATCATTGTGATGTACTGCGTATATGTGAGTCCGAGCGGATCGAGATATGGCGTGTAACGTCTGACGATCTCCTTAGAGCAAACGTAAAGCGGAAAACAGAGTTGGTTTTCCAGCCTCAGATTGGCATAGTCGGCGTCGGACATAATTGTACCCAAGTAAATCTACTCATTGGTAGTATAAAGAACATCACGGTCTAATCTGGTCGAACTGATAAGAGTCCCAGAATTTCTCGCCCAAAACTATGTCCAATTCGGTAAGTGTTATCATAGGACGGTCATACCTGGCAGAATCGTCCATCGCCACGCGGGGACACGCAGTGTTCACATATGCGTCCACGCGATAGGCCATCAGGGACGCGGGTGTTATCTCCTCCATGACGGCTTTGTAGGCCTTCAGGCCTTTGGATCTGATCTTGGAGACGGCCGCATCGGCCTGAGCGGACCTGTCCTGGCCGATCTTGCTGCAGACGATGACCAGGAAACTCTGTGCATCCTTGGCGGATTGGATGGCGGCGAACCTCTTCCTGAGGATCCTGTCCCTGATCTCGGACATGTTCCTGAACTCCTTCGTCACGGGGTTCATTACGAAAACCTCCTTTTTGACTCCGAAAGCCGCAGCGAGCGGATGGAAATCACCCTCGCCCAAAAAGAGGAATACATCGACATCATCGAGTACGGATTCGGCGGCGCTGCAGTTGCATCCGAGGACCTGTCCCGGATACGCTATCCTCCTGTCGCCGGTACCGATGATCGCGGTACGCCCGGTATATTCCAACATAGATTTTACCTTGGGCAGGAGATCGAGATACTGGATCGTGGCCAGCAGACCTACCCTCTGAGGAAAAAGCTCGAGCATCGGCAGGATTTCTTTGCCGAGATCCGCGTCGGAACGGGACTCGATGTACAGGACGTTTGGATCGTCCCCCTGCGACGGGATCGGAGAATGGCCGAAATGCACCAATGCATCGGTCTTGCCTTTGTAATTGAAAAGATCGCAGGCCCCGTAGCATGGGAGACCTATGACCAGAACATCAACCCCTGTCTTCTCGGACAGGTAATCAGAGATTTCAGTTGCCCGGATCTTGAGACCCTCGGGCAATTGGAGGGCGACGGAGGAATATCCTCCGTCGCGAATCCAAGCAACGATGTTTTCCAATTGGAAATCGAACATCTAAGCTCAGTTTACGTATTCCTTTCCCTTCTCTACGTCGACGTAGCAGGGGGAGGGGAATTTCATGGAGGCTCTCCAGAGAGCATCCTTCGCAACTGCGACCTTGTCGGGGTTGACCCTGACGGTCAGGATTGCCTGGTTGCGCTCCAGCCTTGCAGCTGTTCCGACAGCCTTTCCGAATCCCTGGCGCATTCCACTCGAAACACGGTCAGCTCCTGCTCCGGTTGCGAGCTTGTTCTCCCTGAGAACGACGTGGGGGAATGCCCTGACGGTCATGTGGTAGTTTGCTACTCCTGCCTGTGAGGTGAGGACCTTGTTTGCTGCGATACGGCCTGCCTCGATTGAGGTGTGCCTGATCTGGACACGGTTCTTCACTTTGAGTGTGAGGGTTACGGGGAACTCCTGCCTGAGGTTTCCCATCTCATACTGGCTAACACGGCTTGCAGGCACTCCTCCCATATACTCGCGGCGAGTGTATGCCTGTCCTTTGATCTGTCTGTACATCGATGCTGGCTTTCTTACCATTGACACCACCAATTGTGATTGTGATAGGAAATGGCAATCGAGACGCCATATATAACGTCTAGGTCGCTTTCCTTTGCTCTGTCTCGGACGATTAACAACGCCCATATAAATGTTATGCCTGTTTTCTCTTTTTCTTATAATAAGACGGCGGACGAACCCTCTGGACTGTCTGGAAAAACGGTAAACGCGAAACTGTGGTCTGTAATTCAAACATGAGCCTTCACCGATTCCTGTCGAAATTTAATTTTCAATACCAGCATTGAAAATTAGGAATCGATTTTCGAAAGCGAATACAATTACTTAAAATTAACCTTCTCAGAACCACTTGCTTAGAGTTTCAGGATTGACGACCACAGTTGAAAAATAAGGCTACGGCCGACTGCTCGAATCGTGTACGACGTTCTTGCATAACATCCGGAAAGCCGTGAAGGGCGATCTCGATACCTCTTGTTGGTCATGACAATTACCAGATAGGTCATCAGCAGCAGACCGATAGCACCTTCCGCCACGGAAAGTATCTTGCAGATGTCGTTGTTACCTTCGAGATCCGAGAAACCGATGGTGAAGAATGTGCTTCCGCTGTGATAGAGCGCCGTATACAGGTCGGTTCCTCCGAACAGACGGTACAGCATGGTGAACACTATCACTGTTATGACAGACCATATGATCACTCTGGCATATGATGTACCATACCTGCTGAGGAGGTCGTGTGCGACATACTTCGACTTCTTGGCGAATCCTTCGGCCCTTTCTAATTTCGATGCCTTATATGCGATATAGAAGTACTCCGAAGCAAGCGGCTGGTTGTGCATCCTAAGCGTGTTGCTTATCTCAAACAACACCTTGGGTTCGGTCCCTGTTAGCCTGGATTCAGGATTCGTACGGTCGATTATGCCTTTGGAGAGCAGCTGCGTATACACGCAGTTCATCCTGATCTTGCAGTTGAATTCCGTCTCATCGATCCTGAGACGATCGTATATCTTTCCGATTTGGAACTCGTTGCCTATCCTGTCGCCGCTTATGATGACCGATTGGAACAGCGTTTCCTCCTTCTCGAGACTGGGGACCACCATCTCCGACCTGTAATCATGCTGCGTCAGATAGCATCCGCCGTAAAGATTGCTCCTGATGATGGATAACTTCGGGCATTTGACGTTATCGAAGGAGACCGCACCGGTGATGGTGTTGCCTTCCATGTATACGCAGGACTCCTCCGTCCCGTCGGTGCATTCGATCAAGGAATCATCCACATTCAGGGATTTGAAGGAGCATTTCTCGAACCTCAGCTGCTTGGTACGCGTCCTGTTGACACTGAACCTGGATCTGGATGTGCAGTTGTTGAAGCATATCTTTTCGCCCAGCTCGCAGTGGTCAATCTGGGAATCGTATCCGTCAAAGTTGGAATGGTTGAACACTATAGCTGATTTATAGATCGAATTCTTGAACAGCGCCGTCCTCTCGAAGGTGCACTCGTCGATAAAGAGTGCGTCAATATGGGAGTCGACTATGGATAGCCTGTTTATCTTTGATTCCGAGATGAATACCCCTTTCTCTATGAAGCATTCCCTGATGGCTATGGATTCGGCGTTGACGGAATCCTTGATGTTCAGCCCCTGTTTGAAGAAGCAGTTGTTGAAGGACAGGTATTTCGGGTTGGTCACATTGACGACGTGCTCGAATACACAGTTGTTGAAATGCCTCACCCTGGACTTGCAATCCAGCGCAATACTGTGCCATTCGTCGTCGTGGATGTTGTTAGAGTCCTCTCTGGCCTCACGAATAGGTTCCGAGCCGGAATAATCCACATTGATGGTGGTCAGGTCGCCTCCTTTATCCGTGATGATCCTCAGGATCGGATAATCTATCGAGACACTCACAATCCTGCCCTGTTTCAAAGTTTCGATGAATACATCGGCCCGCTTCTGAACACCATCCTCCGACACGGAGGGACTCCATAGCTTCCGGAGGTAGTCGACTGTGAAACTTAAGACTCTGTTGACCGTCCAATCGCCCAATCCAGAAACGATTACTGTTCTTATTAACCTTACCAAGGACGGAACTGTGGTCGGCAATTCTGAAACTCTAAGCAAGTGGTTCTGAGCAGGTTAATTTCATGTCATTGTATTCGCTTTCGAAAATCGATTCCTAATTTTCAATGCTGGTATTGAAAATTAAATTTCGACAGGAATCGGTGAAGGCTAATGTTTGAATTACAGACCACAGTTGGTAAGCGCGACAACAATTTTTATCCTTCTGGACAATACCGCTCCCGATGGACTCATTCAGATTCAAAGTCATTCCAGCGGACCCCAACGACAAGAAGGGCATCCCGATATCGGTAGCAGGCCAGACCATGGTGGACGTTCAGAAGACCCTGACGGACATCGGATGCATGCTGATGAGGCTGGAGATGAGACTCCAGAATGAGATACCGGAGAAACTGAAGAAGAAGTTCGACCTTAACATCGGAGGCTCCGATTCGGGTATCGGATCCGGACCCAGCAAGGGCAACGAATACGCCCTCGACAAATCGATGAAAATTCTCTGTGCCACACTTGATTTTCTTGGCAAGGGAGCGGTCGGTTCGTGGATGACGGACTTCTTCGAGGACGACGAGTCCAGGGCCATCATCGCCAGGGACCTCATCGATCTCAACGACCATATCGAGGGATACATACTGGAATACGGGAACGAGAACAAGACATCAAGATTCTCAAGTCTCGACCGCGAGAAGATCCTCGTCTACACCAACACGGACGACAAGATCTCGGCGGCCATCGGAATAGTCGTCAGGGACGAGGTCAAGAGGAACCACTGGAATCTAACCAACGACAGGTTCATCGTCCCCATCAACTTCGACAAGAACATCGCAGTCTCCGACATACCCACGTTCGCCCAGGCCGGACCCGTCATCGTCGTCGGCAAGGTCAACAGGAACCAGCAGGGACATATTGTAAGCGTGGACAAGATCAGCGGATGCTACACCATCCCCGCACTGAAATTCCACACAATCGTCACTGCGGACTCCGACAGGGACCTTCTGAACCCCGTCTCCGCCGTCACCGGATACGATCAGAACACCGACGAGTGGACACTCAAATGCGACATACTGGGTATCGACATAAGGAAGCCCTCCTGGGACGAGGCGGTCATCTCATTCCACGAGTACATGGCGTTCCTTTTCGACACCTATGCGGGCGAGGACGGCTCGTTCGAGGGAGAGGAGAAGGAGATCCGCGATTATCTGCTGTCACTGCTCCCCGTCGCCTGAATCCGCGCGTGTTTCTGTATAAAATATTAATACTGCGCGGTTTGTCGCCCTCTTATAGGAGCGCACATGTCACGCCGTATCCCCAACGCTAAAATCCATGAGATTGGCGAGGAGCGCATCTCGATCCTCCTGAATCAGTCCGAGTCCGCCGTCAGGGCGGGCAGGAACGACAGGGCCGCGAGATACGTCGATATCGCAAGAGCGGTGAGCGGCAAGACACAGGTCCCGATGCCCAAGGAGAGGAGGTACTGCAAGAGCTGCCATCTCCCCATGATGCCCGGGGTCAACTGCACAGTACGCCTGTCCAACCACAAGGTGTGCATGAGGTGCGATGTGTGCGGCGGAGTACGGCGCATTCCGTACATAAGGGAGCAGAGAACATGACGGAGAAAGATGCCAGGAAGGAACTCATCAGGCGTGCGAACGAACTCAGCCCCACAGTCCATGTCGGAAAGGACGGTCTGGACCAGGGCATATACGATGAGATCACCGCACAGCTCAAGAAGAACCGTCTGATCAAGGTCAAGGTACTGTCCAATTCGGACGACGGAGCGAAAGAGGTAGCAGAGGCCATAGCCGAGAACACCGGCGCCGTCATCGTCGATGTACGCGGCGGAGTGGCCATCGTCACGGATAAGAGGACATGGACCTCCCTCTCCCAAAAGAAATTCTGAGGTAATGAGATGCTAGACGTTAACGTGATCAGATCGAATCCTGACATGATCAGGACAATGATCAGGAACAGGAACAGGGACGAGAAGATCCTCGACAGATTCCTCGAGGCAGATTCTGAATGGAGGTCTCTCACAGATGAGAACAACCGCCTCAGAAAGACCAGGAACGACGTCTCCATGAAGATCTCCAAGATGCCCAAGGGCGAGGAGAAGGACGCCAAGATCGCGGAGATGCGCATCGTCGGTGACAAGATCAAGGCGAACGACGCACGCATGGCCGAGCTCGAGGAGATTAGGAACGACTGCGTCCTCAACATCCCCAACATCCCCCACGAATCCGTTCCCATCGGAAAGGACGACACCGAGAACGTCGTGGTATACGAGGCGGGAGAGAAAAGGAAGTTCGACTTCAAGCCCAAGGAGCACTGGGAGCTCGCAGAAGAATTGGATATCATCGATTTCGACAGGGGAACCAAGGTAGCGGGAAGCGGATTCTACGTCATGAAGGGCGACGGAGCAAGGCTCGAGCGCGCACTCATCAACTACTTCCTCGACGTCCACAAGGACCAGGGCTACACCGAACTTGTCGTGCCCGCTGTCATCAACAAGGCCGCGGTCATCGGTACCGGACAGTACCCCAACCTGAAGGACGACATGTACTACCTCCAGAGGGACGACATGTACCTCAACCCCACTGCGGAAGTACCTATCACCAACCTGCTCCAGGACGAGATCCTCGACAAGAGCCAGCTTCCCATCTACTACACAGCGAACCTGACATCCTACAGGCGCGAGGTGGGAAAGCACGCCGACACCAAGGGAATCATCCGTGTCCATGAGTTCAGGAAGACCGAGATGGTCAACTTCGTCGAGCCCAGCAAGTCATACGAGAGGCTCGAGGAGCTGAGGAAGAACGCTGAGGACCTCATCAACGGCCTCCAGCTGCCCTACAGGGTCCTGCTTCTGTGCACCGGGGACATGAGCTTCTCATGCTCCAAGTGCTACGATCTCGAGCTCTACGCACCCGGAAAGGATGCATGGCTCGAGGCATCGTCATGCTCCAACTTCACAGACTTCCAGGCAAGGAGGGCAAGGATCAAGTACAGGCCCGAGCCCCACCTGAAGAGCGAGTTCGTCCACACACTCAACGGATCCGGTCTCGCACTCCCCAGGACGGTCGTCGCCGTCATGGAGAACTATCAGAACAAGGATGGAACGATCACCATCCCAGAAGTCCTAAGGCCCTACATGAGGGGACAGGAAGTCATCGGAAGACGCTGATCTAAACCTCAAAAGAAGGACGGGGGAGACCCCGTCCGTTTTTCACTTCAATTGTTTTCCGTCGGAGAACGCGTTCCCGACCTTCTCGCCGAACATCAGATAATCGTGGTTCAGTCCGTCGTAGATTATCGGATGGTATTTCCTAAGATCCACCTTGCCGTCGGTGAGAACGGATTCGTCGATGCTGAGGTTGACGATCTCACCGATGCATTCGCAGTTCTTCTCGGTGTAGCTCATCAGTCTGCATTCGAGGCATACGGGGAGCTCCTCGATCATGGGCGCATCCACATTATCGCTCTTGAGTGCATGGAATCCTGCCTTGGAGAACTTGTCAGGCACATCGTTCCCTGATACGATACCGACGTAATCGCTTCCTACAACCGTCTCCTTCGTGGCGAAGCTCACGGTGAATGCCTTGCGCTTCAGGATGTTCTTGACGGTCTTGTGCTCCGGAGAAAGGCACAGCGCGAATTCATGATCCTCGTGTATCCCTCCCCATGCCGCGTTCATTGCGTTGGGGGTGCCGTCATCGTTGTATGTGGCCACGATGAGAACCGGCTCGGGATACATGCATGGTTTGGAACCGAAATCTTTCCTCATGAGCCCCAGAGGTGCAAGGGCATGTATAAAGTCTATCGAAACCGATTCGGAAAAGACGAACGGTTCAGAAATTCATCCTCTCGAGGTCCCCGATGAGTTTCACCGTGTCGATCCTCTTGTCTCTTGCAAGAAGCTTCTCGCGGATCTCCTTCTCCCCGTTCCTGAGCGTGGAGTTGCTGACCCCGTAGCATATCGAGATGTGCGCTTCCATGTATGCGGCAAGCATATCGCAGGTCTTCAGGTTGAATCCGTCGCGCTTCCCGAACTCGGGATCGTCCATGTCCGCGAACGGATCGTAGACCATGAATCTGAACTCGTCGCGCCAGTCGGGCTGGATGAGCGGCATGATCTTCTCCTCGATCAGGTCGTGCTCGTATTCCTCCAGGAGAGCGGCTAGTCCGGAGACGTTCACCTTGATGGGCGTGATCACATCCTTTGTCAAAACCTCGGGAAGATCGTGGAACAGCCCCGTGTAGTAATCATTGTAGATCTGCCTGTCGGATACACCCTTGTCGAGGTCGTAAAGGTACATCATATTCGCCACGAGGAGCGAATGGCCGAGAACGGCTGTCTTCGGTAAGCGGGGGGTCCTCGCCCAGCGCTGCTGGAATCTCAGCTGTCCTACGAGGTCGACGAAGTTGAATGTGGCGCTCCTGTCGGTTGCCATCTCCCTGACGCCTCTGAGGTCCTTATGCTGATCGACCTGGTCCTCGATCTCCTGACGGGTGACGTCTATTCCGTAGAGGGACCTGTTGGAATCGTAGATGAGGTTGAACTCCCAGCGTGTCGCGATGTAGTGAGCCGCACTGACGATCTCATCCTCTATGGAATCCATATCTGAATCGAGATAGTCTATGAACCTCTGTCTGAAACCGGGATCAGAATCGGGTATGAGCCTGTCGTACTCGCTGATGACGAACCGGTTCACCTCCTTCCTCCTCTCCGACGATATCCTGTAGAACACCTGGGGTTTGAGGTCGGTGAGCACCGAACGCTGTATGAACGAGAACATCTGGTGCTCTATGAGCTTCCTCCAGTCGATGACCGTACCGGACTGCTCCTCGAACTTGGCGATGATCCATGATATCGCGGCCTTGTGGGCCTGCTTGTCCATCTCCGTCAGGTCGACGGGTGTGATATGGTCGTTCCACCTGTGCATGTTGGCGGAATCGAAGAACATGTAGAGGATGCGTGCATCGAGAGCGGGCATCAGAGATTCTCCAGGGATTCGATGGGTCCGCATTCTTCCAGAGGAACGTAATCTCCGTCGAGACAGAGGATCCATCCCATACCTGTCTCCTCCTCGGACTCCAGGGATGCTTTCGCCTCGTCGAACCTCTTGTTCACTGACCTGTAGTTCTTCTCGATGACCAGGTACCCGAACACCATCACGATCAGTCCGGCGACGAAGAACGCTATGTAGATGTTGTTGGGGAAGAAGACGTAGAGTAGGAATGACAGCACCGTGACGAAGATTCCAATGAACGTCACATAAATAGGAAGATTGCTGCGTTCCATAACCCGTAAACCCCATCCGTCGATAAAAATATGGGGATTGCTCCCCATTGATTCACTGCGAGGCCTGATCCAGCCTGCCGAGGACGAACTGCCTGTCCATGCTTGCAAGGAAGGGTCCGAGCCTAGGCCCCATGTTCTTTCCGATCAGGATCCTGTACATGGCCTTGAAGGCGCCCTTGTTGCCGATAGAATCCTTCGCGGTGTCGGTCACTGCGGCGTTGATGGCATCGGCATTCCATTCGCAGTCCGCCAGCTTGGCCCTGAGTGCCTTGAAGTATGCCTTCTCGGCGTCGGTTATCTCGATATCGGCGGGGATCGAATCCTGGATCGAGAACTTGACGTTCTCGGGCGCGAATCCGTCGAGCCAATACTTGATGCAGTCGACCCTGACCTTCAGCCTCTTGAGGTCTGCGTCGGTGATGTCTGACATGTCCTCCGTCCTTCCCAGGACCTCCAGTACTCCGTCGAAGTCCTTGGTCATCTGGACGACGTTCACGAGATGCCTGTAGGAGATCTGCTTGGGAAGCTTCTCGGGGATGTGGTTGTGCTGAGCGATGACATATGCGCTGACGTTGTTCTCCTCAGCCTCGGTGAACTCGTTGGCGAAGTAGGCCCTCTCCATCCTGTCGTACTCGTCGGTCATGTCCAGAAGGCCCATTCCGTAATCGTAGTCGATGGTCCTTGAGGGCAGCGTCCTGAGGAACAGGTAGTTGAGAACCTCGGGAGGCGTCATTCCGATGGCGTCCAGTCCCGTGACGGCGCTTCCGAGGGACTTGTGCATCTGCACGATCTGTCCGCCGGACTTGAGCTGCACGAACTCGTAGGGTATCGGGTAAGGGGCCTTTCCTCCGAAAATCTCGGAGACAAGCCTCTTTCCTGAATCGTAGGATCCTCCGGCCGCTGCGTGGTCCTTTCCGAAGGGCTCCGCAGATGTTCCGAAGATCATCCACTTGGCAGGCCACTCGAGCCTCCATGTGAGCTTTCCCTCCATCTTGCGTATGTCGATGGTTCCCTTGGATCCGCACTTGCACTCGTATCCGAGGTTGGGGAACTTGTAGGATTCGAACACGGGCTTGCAGAAGCGTCCGCAGTCTGGGCAGAGCGGGTTGTAAGGTGCGTAGTTGGGATCCTCCTCCTTTCCTGTGACCTCGTGCAGGATCTTGATGACCTCCTGCCTCTTGGTGAGTGCCAGATCGATCCATTTGGCGAAGTCCCCGTTGGCGTAGAGCTCATGGGTCCATACGATCTCGCAGTGGACCTCCAGGGAATCGACGGCGTCGAGGAAGGGCTGGATGAAGTGATGGGCGTAGTTCCTGTGCTTTCCGCAGGGACAGGGGATCATACAGATCGGCATTCCCACATACTTCTCGTACTCCTCGGGGAGGAACTCGTACCTCTTCCTGAGGGGGTCGAACGAGTCGATGAGATAGATGAGTCTGACATCCTTGCCTTTGGAGGCCACTGCGCTGCGGATCGATTCTCCGGTGATGGCTTCCCTGAGGCTTCCTACGTGTATGATTCCGGTGGGGCTGATACCTGTTGCGATCAACGGGTGCTCGCAGGTCTCTGCCACCTCCTTTGCGATAACATCTGCCCAATGCATTCTAATCGAGCCTCGCTATATATGAATAATAAAAATGGGTTTCGGTATCGGGAGCCTAAAAACTACCCTCTGACGGCGGTTTAAAGGAGACGGACGCAGATATGACGGCCTCTATACGTTGCCCGGGACCAAACCTCCGAATACGCTTCCTACATAGTGTTTTTATATTTCTCCCTGATTCGCTCCTCTATGGCAAAGAAAAACGACAGCGGTTTCCAGTCCTCTGCAGGTCTGATGAGATACTTCGACGTCGAGAACGAGAAGGGTCTCAAGGTCAGCCCCTACGCAGTCATCGGAATCGCCATCGCGGTCATCGTCATTGTGGAGATCTGTTCCATTTTCTTCTCCCTCTGAGCTTTCAGTTTGCCAATCAACCGGTTTCTGAAAAGCACTGATTCAGTTCGACCCAGGTCACCCTCGGCATATTGCACTGGCAACCTAGGTAACACTATTTCACAATTCGTGTTACTGTAATCTTTATAGAAAGAAGGCCGCCGCCTGAGCGGACGGCCATTGAAGTTTCAATCGTCCCATTCTGTGACGTTCTCGGGATCCGACAGGACGCTCTTATGGAACACCGGATCCTTGATACCGGCCTTCTTCTGCTCCGTATAGTCCTTCCAGGCCTCCCAAGCGTACTTGCCCAGCTTGAACATCACGAAACAGTTGACTATACCGCATATGGCCAGCAGGACATCCATTATGGCGTACATACCGTCCGATCCGTAATACGCGGAGAATGCGACGATGCACATTGTCACTATCACCAGGCCCCATCTCGCCTTCGGATTGCTGGTGATGAACTTCAGATTGTTCTCACCTATCACATAATCTCCCATGAAGCACGTGATGGCGAACAAGAACATGAAGAAGAAGACCAGCGTAGGAGCTATTCCTCCTATGGACCTCTCCATGACCATCTCCAGCAGGGGCATAGAGTCCAGTCCGCAATGGAGTATCTCATCCACATCCAGACAGCTCAGGATGACCAGAGCGGTGATGGTACTGATCATCGTGTCGAACAGTACGCCTATGGACTGGGACAGTCCCTGTCTGGCCGGGTGTGCAACGGCGGCCGATGACGAGATGTTAGTGATGGTACCTTCTCCGGCCTCGTTGGACCAGACACCTCTCCTCAATGCGATCGTGATCATCGCACCGACTCCTCCGCCCACGGCTGCCGGAACGTTGAAGGCGCATTCGAAGATGGCCCTTATCCCGGATGGGAGGCCGTCGATGTTTATTCCGATGACGACAAGACATAATATGATCCATGCAAAGGCCATGAAGGGCACGATGACGGTCGAGATCTGAGCGACCCTCTTGAATCCCCCTATCGCGACCAGGAATGCGATCACGCACAGGATGAACGCTATCACGAGATGGTTGTATTTGAAGTCGTACGCGCCTGTGAATGAAGTTGAAATTGTGGAGATCTCGGAGAGGACATAACCGCCGATATAGACGGCGACCATGAGCACTGCGACAGCAAGACCGAACTTCTTTGATTTCAGTCCCTTTGCGACGTTGTGCGCAGGACCTCCTATGAATCTCCCTTCCGCATCGCGGCTCTTGAAGATCTGTCCGACAGTGGTCTCGACAAAACTCGTAGCCCCTCCCAGAGTCGCGAACACCCACATCCAGAAGATAGCTCCGGGCCCTCCCATCAGGAGAGCGGTCACGGGTCCGGCGATATTTCCGACCCCTATACGGTTTCCCATACTTACACAGAAAATCTGGAACGGAGCGATCTGATTAGCCTCAGTCTTCTCCATAGAGAACGTTACCCTGCACATCTCCTTCAGCTGTACGAACTGAATCCCCTTCAGCTTCAATGTTGAGTAGAGACCTAACCCTACGATCAGCACCAGCGGGATATACCAGAGGTAATCGTCAAATTCCCAGACCATGTCAATGAACGATTCGTATGACATAGAACAGCACCAATGAGGGATGAAACCTCATCCAGAGAATAAAGTATTAACTACTAAGAGAGGGGAGGGCCCCCTCCCCAGATGTGTTTCAGAGATTGTCTTCGGGCACTATCGTATACTCTTCCTTGTACTTCTTCTTGAAGAGCGACGACAGTATCGGAGGAGCTATGATGGTGGTCGCTACCGACATCAGCACGACCACTCCGTACAGATCGACCGACATCACTCCGGATGCGAGACCGATCGCTGCTATGATGATTCCGACCTCTCCCCTCGGCATCATTCCGACACCGATGATATTCATAGAGGATTTGTCCACGGTCTTGTCCCCCAGTCTTGCTCCGACACCGCATCCGATGTACTTGGTAAGTAGCGCCAGTACGATGACGATACCCGCAATGATCAGCACGGATACCTCGGTCATGGTGCTGAGGTCCACCTGCAATCCTACGTTGACGAAGAAGAACGAGATCAGGAACGAGGTGATCGCTTCGATCTTATGCTCCAGCTCCCACTCCCATGCATAGTTGGCGAACATCATTCCCGCAAGGAATGCTCCGATGATGGCTGCGAGCCCGATGTACTCGGCCAGATACGCCATGGACAGACAGACGATGATCGACAGGACCAGCTTGTTGAACGAATACGGGACCTTTCCGGCTGCCACGATCTTCCTGTTCCTCTCGTCGAAGAAGTCGTGGATCTTCGGTACAACCCACTTAGCTATGGCGATAGCGGTAAGAACGAATGCCACTGCCTTGAATATGATGATCGCGAGGTCGACCATGTTGATATCGTCGCTGACTGCCATTCCCTGCACGATGGCAAGGACGACCATTCCGAGGACATCGTCGATGACCGCTGCTGCAATGATGATACGCGATTCCTTCGCATCCATCAGCTTCATGTCCTTGATGATACGGGCGGTGATACCCACGGATGTGGCGACCATCGCCGCTCCCATGAACATGGCTGCGTTGGTACTGTAGTCCCCGAGCGCGAGGATCAATGCAAAACCCGCTATGAACGGAAGGATGACTCCCAGCACGGCGCACAGGAACGCTGCCTTACCCGAACCCAGAAGATCCTTGACCTTGGTCTCGAGACCCACCGAGAACAGAAGGAATATCACTCCGAGCTCTGCAAGGACTTCCAGGACCTCGTAGTTCTCATTTGGTTCCATAACATCTATGTTCAGAACATCGGTCATGAAGGCTCCGCCTGCGACATTAGCGATAAGGACACCTACTAATATCTCACCGATGAGTCCGGGCAGCCCCAGCTTGGCAAATATAATAGATCCGAGACGCGCGAGAGCCAATATAACGGCCATCGCGAACAGGACCTCCATCATATCCATAGCGGACTGTACCGAATAAACTTATAATAAAGAATCGCGGGAAAAGGTTTGGTGGTAAGTGGTTTGACGCGGGGTCAGAACTGGAATCTGACCTTTCCGCTGTTGATTCCTGATTGTCCGAAACAGAAGGTAACGCCCCCGACCTCCTTGGCCACGAGCTTTGCCGCCTTCGGTTTAATGAGAGGCTGCTCCTCCTCCAATGTCAATGGGGCCCTGAAGGATTCCTCCTTGGTCTCAGGGACAGGAGCGTACTCCATGTCGAATTCCGCTTTGATTTCGGTGACAGAGGGGACCGTCTCGACGGGGACCTTCTGGAGCCTTCCGTCCTTGAATACGAAACGGCTGGTGCGCACTTCGCAGCCGTTCTCAAGCTTGCGCTCCGGTCTGATCTCGACGTTCTCCTTCACCAGCATGGGATCGCTGAGAACATCCGCCCTGACGCCCTCGTCAACGGTAGATGTCTTCGCGGCTGCTTCGGTGATGTTGGTTATGGCGATCATGTCAGTCTCGGGCTCGCGCTGCTCCAGGGGTTTAACCTCCATCCTTGTGCTAGCGACGGTGCCCGGAAGGGTCGCCATGAACTGCTGACGGAAGTAGTCGGCTTCCATCTTCTTGAAGTCGCTGTATGCCACCGCCGCGGCATCGCTGACATCCCACTCGGGAGCAGGGGCCTCTACGGTGATGTATTCGGGTTCGATGGTAAGGAACGATCCGTATGCGGTCGATGCATCTTCACTGATATCCCAAGCTACCTCCTCGGCCGGATACTCAGGTCTGATGGACAGGTACGATCCAAATGCGGATACGGCTTCATCCGAAAGATCCCAATCGATCTCGGGATCTGCATAGTCGGGTATTGCTGCGAGGAACGATCCGTAAGCGGATGCTGTTTCCTCTGTGATCTCCCACGATACCTCCGTGGTCTTGTACTCGGGTTCGATGATAAGGAACGCACCGTATGCCGATACGGCCTCCTCCGAGAGCTCCCAAGGTTTGTCAGTCTTCGGGAACTCCGGCTGGATGGTCATGTAGGCGCCGAATGCAACGGCAGCATCGTCCGTAACATCCCAGGTGACCTCGTGTGTCTCGGTCTCCGCTGTGTATCCGGCATCGATGGTACCGAACACTGAGAACGAATATGCCGCCTCGTCGGTGATCTCCCACGGCGTCTCGGTGACCGCTACGTGAACCGGTGCTGCAAGTGAGAGTATGGGCGCAGGTGCTGCAAGCAGGATGACGCTCTCCTCGGCCTCGGGAACGGACACCTCGGGAACGGCTTCCACGGACTCGGGTTCGGGCTCTTTCGTCCCTGCCTCCTCAGGAACTATTCCTTCCCTCTCCATGAGTCCCGTGGGCTTGATCACGGGTGCGTCGAAGGCCTCTATAGGCATCATCTCGGGTTCTGACTCTGTTACAGGCATGACGACGCCGTTGTCGACGACGCCCACGTCGGTGCAGACGAAACCGTCGCTGCCGCGCTTGACGTTCCCGAACAGATCCTCTATCGATATGTGGGTGGTATCGGAGAGCTCGTCGTCGAACCAGTCCTCCTCCAATTCCTCTGCTGCGGATTCCTTTTCCTCAACATACTCAGGACATCCTTCTGCATTTTCGGTTCCTTCTGCCGTCAGGGCCTCAATCGGGGTGTTCTCCCCCGTGGGCTCTGCGGCCTGTACCTCTTCGGATCCCTCTTCCTTGTCATCTTCGAGGGATTCTGCTTGGTACTCGATCTCGTTAGCCGCCTGAGCCTCCGTCGGCGTCTTTCCGTCGGTCGCTGCGGGCTCGTAGGTGTTCAAGTCCTCGAAGGCCATCCCGTTGTCGGCGAAGATGGATCTCTCGGACTCGCTCTGAATGTAAATGCTCTGACCTTTCAATACCTCGAAGCGGTCGTATCCCATCTGACCGAGGTCAAGGTCCATGGCAGGCGCTGCCTGCCCGTTGATGTCATTAGAGTTCTTGCGGAAGAGGCTAGTAAAGCCTGATAACTGTTCGAACCCTGTACGCGGTGTGTCGGCATCACCTTGCCGAACATTGAATTTTGGCAATCTCATACGGCCGAGTAAACCGCGAGAGCCTATGCTATCCCTGCGTGAGCTATCACTCATGCTATCCCATCCGGAAAAGTGTACGCGATTCAATAATATAAAGGTCTCGGCTTTATTTTGCTAATACATACCGTTATTTGTTCAGTATATAAAGGAACTAATTATGATGAATGTATCATCCAACTGCAGCCGGGAAAGACTGCTGTTTCGAACGGATTTTGATAGCCAGCATGGTTTCCAAAACTTTTGACAACTGCACTAACATGCTTATATCTAATAGTCCATTATGGCCGGCATGTCAGAATATGAGGAGAGGGCCTCCTTCAGCGGAAAGCTCGGCTTCATTCTTGCTACATCGGCCTCTGCCGTCGGTCTCGGAAACCTGTGGCGTTTCCCTTATGAGACCTCCCACTACGGCGGAGGAATTTTCGTTCTGATCTATGTGATCCTGGCGTTCACATTCGGTATCAGCCTGATGCTCCTGGAGACCTCTTTTGGAAGAAAGACAGGTAAATCCTGTATCGCAGCCTTTACGGGATTCGCCAAGAAGTACCGTGCGATCGGTATCCTCGCGGCCATAATCCCGATGTTAATCGTCCCTTATTATTGCCTCATCGGAGGATGGGTCACCAAATGGTTCATCGAGTGCGGTGCCGACAATCTGTCCAAACTCGCGGAGGACGGAGGCGCCTATTGGTGGAACTTCGTCACCGGCGGAACCGATTCCGGATTCTACGGGCCCACACTGTGGTTCCTCGTATTCGCCGTGCTCTGCATCCTGTGCATCGTCCTGGGAGTGGAGAAGGGAATCGAGAAGATGAGCAAGGTCATCATGCCTGCGCTTCTCATCATGATCATCTTCGTGATCGGATACGAGATGTTCGCAGTGGACGGCATCTGGGAAGGTATGAGATTCTACCTCAACCCCGATGTCAGCGCCTTGAGCCCCGATACATTCCTGGGAGCCGTCAGCCAGATATTCTACTCGATGTCCATAGCGATGGGTATCCTGATAACATACGGTTCATACACCAAGAAGGAGGTGGACCTCGCCAAGTCGTCGTTCCACGTCGCCGCTATTGACACCGGTGTGGCCCTTCTCGCAGGTTTCATGATCATCCCCGCCGCATTTGTGTTCGGATTCCAGGACTCTCAGGGAATGGGTCTGATGTTCGTCGCTCTGCCCCAGGTGTTCACTCAGATGCCCGGAGGAGTCTTCGTCGCACCCATCTTCTACCTTCTGGTGCTGTTCGCGGCCCTCACATCCGCCGTATCCTTGGCGGAGACATGCGCATCTGTGTTCGTGGACGGTACCAAAGTGGACCGTCCGAAAGCAGTAGGCATCACGGCCGCGATCATCCTGGTCCTGGGAACGATATGCGCACTGGGATTCGACAACGGACCGCTTGCCTTCGACACACCGCTCAGCCAAGGAGCGGGATGGCTGGGATTCTTCGATACCATAACCAACAGCATCATGATGCCCATAGCGGCCATCCTGCTGTGCCTGTTCATCGGCTACGTGGTCAAGACCACCTATCTGGAGGAGGAGATAGAGCAGTCGAGCGCATTCAGATTCAGGCCCGTCTTCAGAGTGATGGTCAAGTATGTCTGTCCTCTGTTCCTCACAATCATCCTCGTGGTGGGATTGCTGGGAATCGCAGGCATAGATCTATGGTGATCATAATGGGCGGATGTATCGACCTACATCCGCCCGGGTCCAAACCTTTTATTTTTATACGATATAGTCTAATGAGCGCTCTCGGTGCACAATGTCGAACATCTCGAAGCGTCTTGAATCGCTGCCGATGACCAAGGCAACTTGGACGATTCTGATACTCGTCGGTATCGGGTGGATGTTCGATGCGATGGATCAGGGAATGGTCAGCGGTGTCATCGCCGCCATCGGAAAGGACTGGGACCTGACCAAGTACGAGCTCAGCTGGCTGACCAGCTCCGGACTTCTGGGGATGATCGTCGGAGCAGCACTTTCAGGTGCCATTTCCGACCGTCTCGGAAGACGCACCGTCATACTCTATACACTTCTGATCTACAGCGTAGGAAGCTTCCTGTGCGGTCTCGCCAACGACTATTGGATGCTCATGATCTTCCGTTTCATCACAGGTTTCGGACTCGGAGGAGAACTGCCTGCGGCATCAACCCTGGTGAGCGAAGTATCGCCTTTGAAATCGAGAGGAAGGAACGTCGTCATCCTGGAGAGCTTCTGGGCATGGGGATGGATCGCTGCTTCATTGGTAGCGTTCCTCGCAATTCCTGAATTCGGATGGAGGGCAGCGTTCTTCATCGGAGCTATACCCGCGCTGTTCGCAGCCATCCTTCGTTTCAAGGTGCCGGAATCTCCGAGATACTTGGAGCTCAACGGCAGACGCGACGAAGCGGAGAAGATCGTATCCGACCTCGAGAGGGCAGCCGGTGTAGAACCTGTGAAGGATGATTCTCCCGTGGAGAAAGTGGAGAAGAGGCCTTGGTACGAGGAGTTCAAGATGCTATGGACTAAAGCGAACCTGCGCACCACCGCCGTGCTGTGGATAATCTGGTTCGGGATCAACTTCGGATACTACGGATTCGTCCTTTGGACACCGACACTTCTCACCGAACAGGGATTCGACATAGTCAAGAGCCTTGGATTCACACTGGTCATGTGCATAGCCCAGCTCCCAGGATACTTCAGCGCAGCATTGCTGATAGAGAAGCTGGGACGCAAGCCCACACTTGTGATCTACTTCGCAGGTACTGCGATAGCAGCATGGCTGTTCGGCCACGCTGATTCGGAGGCGCTCATCCTCGCGACAGGATGCCTGCTGTACTTCTTCGCTCTCGGGGCTTGGGGATGCGTCTACTCCTACACGCCCGAGGTCTATCCAACGGATGTACGCGGATCGGGCAACGGATGGGCAGCGGCCTTCGGAAGG
>Ga0265299_10002083_pt1 | contig 21163 bp, 19 predicted proteins | sample AusTroGonzalo_MG_4_FD_193485 | JGI IMG/M metagenome (GOLD analysis project Ga0265299, IMG submission 193485) | Bovine rumen microbial communities from tropical cattle in Woodstock, Queensland, Australia - Gonzalo_02 | ecosystem: Host-associated > Mammals > Digestive system > Stomach > Rumen ... | reverse complement strand
CAATCAGATTTTCTTTTCGGTGATGTTCGTTGGAAAGTGTTCGTGTACCAGTCACGTGCTGCAATACTCATCGAATTTGTCGTATGAACATAGCAGAAGCCTCCAAAGCTTTCTTTGCTCTGGAGCGGTAATAGTGTTGATATGTTCATTCTTTGTTGCAGCATTGCTTAATTTACATAATTTTGAAAAACGGCGGCAAAATTACACACTTTTTTACAATCTGCCAAACTTTTCTGCATTTTTTTTGCATATTCAGAAGAATTGGCATCGATTTCTATTATTCTTTCATTATTTCTTTGTACCTTTGCACCCGAAGCATCAAGAGCAGTGCCCGAAAGGGTGACTCGCCAACCGAGCTTTAGCTTAGCCACGGTGGTCAGTACGATGCGGAAGCAACATTTATAAACTTCAAAAACAAAAGTTATGCAACAGCACATTTATTACACCAAGTATGCCCTGCAATTTGCAGACATGCAGATTCCCGAGTTAGTAACAGTTTTCAATCATCAGGTCGGCAATACCGGCTGGACTGGTATGCGATCCTATCACGACCAAGCACTCATCGACGAGTTCCAGCGACGAGGCATAGATGTGTCAGCCGTCTATGACGGTAAGGTCATCAGCTTTGCCAATCCTGTCAGGTACGATATTATCGACAACCTGCTGGCCATCGTTGGCTGAGATTCTCTCTCAATATTAGAACTCCACCCTTGCCGTCTGCTCTTGGCCAGAGTGGAGTATATTCATTTTCCGTATCTTTCTTTGAGTTCTTTATCCAACTCCTTTGCCTTCGTAGCAAAGCGTTTCCAAGTAGATTTAAGAATGTCTGGGTCATTCCATGCCCTTTCAAAGTGGTGTAGCGGAGCCTGTATCATAGTCGGGCCCCACACCAGCATTCCGGCTTCGTGATTTCTGCTACCACTTGCGCGCTTGCCGATGGCAGCAGCAGTTATGTTCGCTGAGCCGATGTATGCACACTCATCGTCAAAGACGAATATCTTCATGTGATTACGCTCATTGCAACGTAACTCGAAAAGTGGATTTTCCAAAAGTTGAGGGCAGTTTTCCTTTGTGTACAGGTAGAAGCCGAAAGGCTTCATACACACCACCTGAACCTGAACGCCACGCTCTACAAGGGACAGGAAAAAGTCGCATAAGCGTAGCGTTTCATCGCCGCCATCAGACTCAACGATGACGTTGAAGTTCTTGAGATTTGCCGTTGCTATCTTCAGGCTGCGCTTCACCTCTGTCATCCGTTTGAATACCTCCGAGTAATGCTCTTCATCTGCCACATAAGAAGTATCGTCCTTCGTTTGGGGCTCCTCTGCTATAGAGTCTGCCCCTTCTTCATTAATAAGCCCCAAAGTAGCCAAGTCTTGTGGGGAAATACGCCATCCGCTTTTGGGGGCTTTACGGGCTGGAAGCGTACCGCTGTGAATAAGGTCGTAAATCTCCTGCGTTGAAAGACCGGTTAGACGGACCGCATCTTTGGTACTTATGTATTTATTGATGGGCATTTATACTGATGACACTAATTTATCTTTATGCTGCCAACAACAATGCGACTAGAATGCCTAACCCATCTGCAGCAATTTTTCCGTTCCAAAAACCATCTGTCAACTTGTGTTCTATGATATATTCACGCAATTTCGTGCGCCACACTTTGCTCTGAAGCATTATCCACAGAGGTTCATCGAAATAGGCAAACTCAACATTGTCTTTTAACCATGCCTTTGATGGAGTGTGACTTTTACCGAGTTGTTCTCCTTGATAGTTCAAATGCCAGAATCCATCAGTTTCTAAATGCCAGAAAGGTTTCTCAATTCCAGTCGTTCCATCAAACTGAGAGTTCTTAGTGAATTGCATCATCAGTTTCTTATATCGTTCTTCAATCCAATCATTGAGGACAAACTGGTTATTCATAAACACATTCGCATCAATGCCATCAATGATTGCTACCATCAGTACCGGCTTAGCGACAATGGTTTCACCATTAATTCTTTTTTGGCGAACACCCTCTATGCCCTTGCTATAATATCTATAGCATTGCTCATAGTCAAAGAAACGCATTTCCCTATTCATAACTCTCCTTTCTGTCTAAGCTTTTCTCTGACAGAATCCTCATCTTTTCCAAATAGCTTTGCAAGTTGGTCTATTGTCATACCAGCTTGAAAATATCCAATCAAATCTTTCTCTTCTTTGAACGTCCAACGATGTGACTTTCTTTGAGTCGGTGCTGACGTTATAGGAACGACCTCATCTACGACATCTTCTTTTGTTTCATCCTTTTGATTATATGCTTCTTCAGGGACCACGTATGGCTTTGGCTCAACCTTTGGTATCTCTGTACCTAATTCATCATAGTTGCGTGAAAATATTTCCTGTTTCACCTTTTCCAAGTCATTGAATGAGTTTTCACCATTCTCCATCAACTTCATAATATGATAGAAGCCGCCATTGGCATACTCATTAATCAGATTGATGGCATCTTGTGGATTTTTCATAATATCCAAAGAGCCTGCTTTTGCTATTGCAAGACAGATTAATGCTTGAGCATCTTTTTCTCCACCGTTGTTGAACATAGTGTTCAAACTAAAAGGCTTATCTGCAATTGGTGGTGTCAATGGTCTTTTCTCGTTTCTGAGGAATCCAATGATTGCTGCCCATACGAAACATTGCCAATGGAAAGAAAAAACGTTATAATCTCCACCTTGCTTGTTGGAGAACTTGTATATCACTTCTTCTTTTGTTTTCTGCTCAAAAGAGAATCTAATTTCGAATATATTATCCATAACGAACTTTCTATTTGAGTGATTTCACAATAGTTGAAACTTCCCAGATCTCAGGTTCTTTCGCATCATCGCGATATATCTGGCTATCAAGTTGGAGAATACGAGAGACGTTATCTTGATTGTATAGATCTCTGTATTTATCGCTACCCACTTCTACATCTTTAGTCATGATTATCGATTGACCAAAAATATCTTTTATTCCCAGAAGATACTTATGCGTTGTGCTTGGGTCAAAGCTGGAAGTGGGAGCATCAGAGATAAATGGGTAATATGTTTGCAGAGCGTCTTGGTTCAGCGAAAGAAGCGCATTGATTATGCTCATTTTCTTTCTATCTTCGTGGCTCGTATTCAGTCCGCCATCAAATGTTATTGTATAATCTTCATCTATCTCAACACGACCTTTGTAGCCTTTATCATGTTCTGTGAACTTCTCGTAGAATTCATTTGCACGCTCTTCGATTTTCTTAAGCAACTCTTTACGTGCCTTTTCCTGAACATCCTTACAAACAGCTTCAAGGAATGTAGATATATGCTTCCACTCCGTTTCAGCGACTTGTGTAACAGTACCGGTATTATTGGCACCCATACTGTTCAATTCACGTTCTGCATCTTGTTGCTGCCTTGTATAGTCAGAAATGGCTGACTTACAAGATTCCAAGAGCTTTCTCTGCTTTTCCAAATTTCCGCGAGAAGCTCTGATATTACTGGTTAATGTTGGAACAGTACTGGCTTCACGATGTGGGTCAACACCATATTTTTGTTTTACATTTTCTATCTGTTTGTCCAACTCTGTTTTCTTTTCCAGCTGTTTTCTCCTCTTGGCAATAAGCCTATCCATCTCCTCTTCAGTTTCTTGGAACTGGCGGTCTATCCCCTTAAGACTTCTCAACACAAAGTCTGGATAATCTTGTATTTTGCCGACTAACATGTTGAACTGCTTTGAGAACTCCAAATTATTTCGGAAGTCATCCAATTCTTTGTAGTATTCTTCCTGCATTCTCAATCGGTTGAGAATCCATTCTACGGCATGAGGATGGGCTTCATCAACAGGAGACCCACAGACAAAGCATTGATGGTCTTTGTTTAATATATCCTCAAGTTTTGCCCTGCTGGGTTCATCAATATATTTCTTTTCTGGGACAGAAGTCTCTAATTCTACATGAGACGATATAATCTCTTTGCTCTTTTCAATAAGTTTATCAGTACCGCGTAGTATCCATAGCGAGGGCAATAGACTACGTTGACTGTTATCGATCTCTGTAAGTTGATTATTGATTCTAAGGATCTCTTTCTCACATTCGTCATAGTCCTTTATGAGTTTTGAAAAACCAGCAAGTCCCTGCATCTTGGTTTCATCATCAGCCAATGCAATTTCTATTTGTGCAATATTGTTCTCATATTTCTTTTTATTTTCTTCTTCTGTTTGGATTTTTCCGCGCAAGAAGTCGATTTTGAGAATAAGACTCCTAATCTCCGAATTTTGTTTGTTAGCTTCTCTGAGTTTCCTGGATTCCTGAGATTCAATCTTAGCTTTTGCTTTGGAAATGATTGCGGTTAGCTTTTCGTAATAGGGATAATATGAAATGTGTCTGACTGCATCTTTTAGATTTTGTTTCTTTCTGAAATCTATAAGGCTATCCAGAGATTCACCCTGGAACCAGATATAACCTCTTATGCCTTCAGGGAATAAATCTGTGATGATGCTTTCTGCCATAATCCCATTGACATTTTTAGTACCTGTCGCAACGTCGTATGTTACCTTAAGTGAAGATGGACTGACATTCCATGATTCAGGCTTATCCCATTCTTGTACAGGTTGGCGTATGGCACTCGCTTGGCGCTCAATAATATAGTTGTGACCTTTATCATCGGTCAAATCCAACTGAACATAACAATCAACCTTACCATCAATTTTGGCATCATACAACGCTTTCTTGTTGATGTACTCGAATTTATGGAGTGCTTTGTGAGAACTCAGATAAAGGTCGTCTGTTGTACACCATCCTTCGCTAGTTACATATATCTTGCCAAACAACACCCAATAGAAGGCATTGAACAGTTTGGACTTTCCCTTTCCTCCGTTTCCAATTATTAGGTTAAGACCATCTCCAAATTCAATAGTCTGTTCCTCATAATAAGATTGGAAATTGTTAATAGTAATACTGTTAATCTTCATGCCAATTATGATTTGCAGATGTTATTAATGTTTGCCATATACTGATTCACCAAACTGTCTGGTTCAGACTTATCTACACTAAGTTCTGTCAACATCTTAGCAACTTTTTTTGCTTTCTTGATGTCAACTATCACTTTTTCTCGTTCTTCTTCAACAACAAGATCGATTTCTTGCGCTATCATTTTATACATTTCGTCTTGTATTGCCATAGCTCTGTATTTTTAGTTATATTGTTCTTCTTCTGAATCAAGTAAATCAAACATAGGAATGTTTAGAGAGTCGCAAACCTGTTTAAGTTCGCCATAGAGTATTTCAATTTTATTATCCGCTAATGCTGCGAAGTTAAGAATTCTCCTTACTTCACCTGTAAAAAGACTGCGTTCGACAGGCGATGCATATTCTGTCACGTTAGGCGGCATCACTATCAAGTCCCAGATATAAGCCATATCTTTGCCCTTGCAGGTTCTGAGTACACGTCCACGACGTTGGATGAATTGTCGAGGATTTCCCGTACTGGATATGAAAATAGCATTCTGTGCTCTTGGAATGTCAACACCCTCGTCCAAGCACTTCATCGAAAGCAAAATCTGTATGTCGCCACGCTCAAAGGAATCAAGTATTGACGGTGCATCGTCAAGTCCGCTGATATATTGATGATAGGAATACTTGCGGTCACGAAACATTTTGGAGTATTCGTCAATGATGTGAATATCCTCATTGTCTATCTCATAGTCATCGATTTCTGCGTAGTCTGGCTCATATCCTTCTGGAACAAATACAAAGGTATAGTTGAGATTGCCTTTCTTCTTCTGTATGTCAAGCAGCTCAGCCACCTTCAACTTCTTGTTTGCAGCCTTGTGGATGATACGCTTCCTGGCCATCAGAAGCATTTCCGCTTCTTTCTTATATTTGCCAGTTACAGGGTCGATAAACTTCCTCAGCTTTTCCGTGATAATGTTGTATTGCTCCATTTCTTCAGGTGTCAGACTGATGAATAATGGATAATACTCATAGTGGCAAAGGATGGGAGGATCAGATTTCCATATCGCATCCTTCATCGTAAATCTGTATGTGTACTTGGGTGGTTCAGAGTCGAAGAAATCATAGAGTTTCTTAGAACCTCCTTCATCATAGATACGTTCAGGCGTTGCAGACAAGCCTATTCTGTACTTAATGTTGATTGGCAATTTCTTGATTGGGCCAGTTGCTCCCAAGTTATGTGCCTCGTCAGCAATAAAGATAAAGTTCTCAATCCCCGTCGTACTCTTTATGAAGTCCTGAATATATTTGCGAATGAAGGTTGCATAAGTCGTAATGATGACAATGTTCTTTCGCTGGTTCAGCAGACTCTTCGTAGTATATCGAGACAGCAAATTCTTCCAGTCTTTTTCTGTGTGGGTAGAAACGACATTTTGGAAATTGAAGTGCTTTACTTCATCTTCCCATTGCAACGCTAATGCTCTTGTTGGAACAACGATTATTACTTTATAGAACCCATTCTCTCGATACTGTTTGAGAACACAATTCAGGGCAGTAACCGTTTTACCAGAACCTGTTGCCATTGCAAAGATTCCGTTACGATTATTCTTAATCCAAGCACCATACGCATCAATCTGAATAGACCGCTCTGAAGGGAATGGGAATCTTGGCTCTTGTTCCTTGAATTCCATCTTATCAACCAGACGGCTGGGGAGAGGCTTGGATGTAATTGGGTCAGATGAGTCAATCTCATTCACTTCTCGCAGGTCTATTTCACTATCAAGTAGTTTCTTTAGTTTTACACCACCAAATTTGTCTTTGATGTATGATGTTACCTTGCTGATGGGAATATGAATAAGATGAGTGTTGTCCTGGTCCCAGTTATCATTGAACTTATCCTCCAAATCCTTTACGTAGTCAGGATTCTTCCAAGAAGTAAATGCCGTAATGGTTTCTCCATTCAGTTCCATTGCTGTTTGCGAGAAATTTGCTGAGCCACTAAAGGCGACTTTGTTACCATTCTCATCTGTAAACACGCCATACTTATCGTGCCCAAGTCCACCTTGCGTTGAGACTGTAGCCACAAATTCTATCCTGTCTATCGATATGAGATAAGAGAAGCATCTGAAGAATTGTTCGTCTTGGCGTGATAACGTATTGCACAACCGGGTCACATCGTTTAATATGCGATCTTCAAAATCATCAATGACACCAGTTTGTCCTTTTACAATCGCCATCTTGTCCTGTTCACTAAGAATGTGATTGATAACGACACGCATTTTGCCACCGTTAGCAATGAAGAGCGCAAATCCATAGGCTAAGCAACGAATGCCGGAAGTCGAAAAGAATCCCAACCCGAGGTCGAATGATTTGCTTTCAATCAGCGCCTCAGTAAAGAATTCTTTTGGCTCGTGCTGCAAGCCGGTAGAATATGTCAGTTCAAACTCACAGTCTCTTAGCATATAGTTTCCAGTCCAAATTGTATCTTATCAAACAAGTAGTCAAAACCCACAAGATTCGGATTATCTTTCACGTCTGCCATTATCCGCTCCAAACCGTCATCGAGATGTAATTTGAAGTATCGAGGCAGGTCTTTGTCAGACATCTTGATATTGTAGTGCTTGCACATGATGGCAGCATACATAGAGTAAAGATTACCAAACAGGACGTTCTTGGAATACTCCTTGCCACCAGAATCCTTCACATCCAATGGAGAGAAGTGAACACCGCTTTGCAAAGAATAGGCAATAGCTATGCGGGCTATAACATTCTCTGCACCCAAAGCAAACTTTCGAGTGAGAACGGTTACTGCTTCTTTATTCTTGGCACTTGTTTTTATCTGGGTAAACATCTTTATTCCTTGTTTATAAATTCATCAATTGGCACCTGCTTGAATGAAGAGTGTGTCACCTTGTTCTGAATCAGGTACGTTGCGTTCACTAATGGTTTCATAACCTCATACTCATCTGATGTTAGCTCCTTATAGAGCAACGGGAACAGGACAACCTGTTTTGAAATCTGAGGATAGAACTCCGTGATAATCTTGGTAGCATGGCTCTTGTCAAACTTCTGCAAAGGAGAGTCGATAAATACAGGGAACTGGATTCCTGACTCATCAACCAAAGCTTTTAATATCGAGGTCGCATACAATTGCTGCTCACCTTTCGATAGAGAGTCTTTGTTGATAGCATCGCCATTGACGGAATATAACTCTATATCCATGTCTTCGCCATCAACGACAACTTCAACTCTGCCGATGAAATCTTCCTTGTGCATCAAAGTGTTAAGCGTAGACTTAATACGTCTCTCCAAAGAGTATTTCTTCTCCTGCTTCAGCGATATTAAGAAAGTAGAAAGCTCAGCTATCAGTTGTTCTGCTACTTGATCCTTTTTAGCATCGCTGTCATCAAGACTAACCTTTTTGCTTAGTTCGCTAACCTGTTTACTTGTCGTGGCCAATTCTTGAGTAATTTCGCCTATTGTTTCATGCAACTGGCGTATATCTTTATCTTTTTCAAGAATATCTGCCTCGACCTTGTTCTTCCTTGAACGGATGTCCTTGATAAGTTCATCCTTCTCCTTACTATGGATGTTTGACAGTCTGCGACTATTGCGTTCCAGCACAAGTTTGTTTTTGCGATAGTCATCTGCCAAGTGCTCGAACTCTGCCTTGTATGTTGTAGTCAAATTATTGAACACGGCAACAAACTCTTCATATTCCTGTTCAGAAACAGAAAGCAACACTTCCTCGTTGACCACCTCATGCTTGTATTTGTCAAGCACATCCTGAACTTTCAAAATTAGATCTGATTTTTCCGTTGATGCTATGTTCGAATGCTCAAACATCAACATCAGATCTGAAGTAATTTGACTTACAATCAGGTTTCTGCTCAACTGGTCATTTTTGGTTTCCTTCAGTTTGAAGTCGTATTCTATCTGGTCACGCGTTTCTTTCAGCAACTTGCCGGTTATAGCAAAGGGGGCATATTCAATGAAGTTCTTCAACTTAGATTTGTATTCCTCATCCTTCTGCTTGGTAGTTTGAATGAGTTTTTCCAATCTGGCTATTTCTGACGAGGTGGCATCATTACCTTCTCGCATCAATTGTAGCTGGAGTGCTTCATCGTCATTTCTCAACTGCTGTAACTCAGATTCAAGAGTAGATAGCTTCTGTCTGCTGTCTTCGCTTTTCTTTTCCAGATATTCTTGCTTTGAAAGAATACCCAGAAGTTTCTCTCTACTTTCTATGTCTGATGACTTCTTACGGAAACGCAATCTAACGTTCTCCAAATTCTTCTTCAAGTCTTCGTACTTGCGAACACCAAGCACTTCATTGTATGCAGAGCATAAACGGCGCTTCTCTGTGGAAGTGTTCGTTTCCGCCAATGCCACAATCTGTTCTGAATCGAAGAAGAAAAAACGGGCGATGTCTTTGTTCAGAATAAAGTCATTAATGAAGACCTCTGAGCCTATCGATGCAGTCAACTCATTCTTCTTACCATCAATCAAGATGTCAACCGTTTCCTTTTCAGTTATCATATCGTATGAACGGACAACTTTCAGCGACGTACAGGGAAGAGATGGGATGATGACATCTTCAAACTCTATGGCCACATAATAAGTGGTGATTTTCTTCAAGCCTTCATTATCAGAAGAATAACCTCTGCGTTTAATCAAATCTTTCTCTGCTGGATCTAATGCTTCGAACTTCGCTCTGACATTGTGATTCAGATTATTTTTCAGGAAGGCATTATATCCGCTGTTGGCAATATCCTTTCTGACCTCTGCTTCAACCTCAGTAATCAATCTGCCATACAAGCACCATATCAGAGAATGAAGGAAGGTTGTTTTACCAAATCCGTTCTCACCAGAAATCAGGAAGATAGGCTTCTCATCATCCTGATTGAACTTGATGATGTTCTTACCCTCATAGAGGCGATAATTGCCAAGTGTTATGCTTTTGATAATCATGACTCTGCCTCCTTTATAAATGATTCAAGACGAGATTCAAGATCTGTTTGCAAACCATATCTACGCATCAATAGTACTTTATTCTTCTGCAATGCCAGCAACTCTTGGATTAGCTGGTAGTGCTGGGGATTATCTGCACATGCCTTTTCCAAAAGTATGCGCTCTTGCAACCCTATATTGGTATTGGGGATGTTATAGCCATAGACCTCGTTATAGATGTCATTTACCGTCGTAGTGAAATTACCGTCTCGATACCATAACACCTGAATTGCTATAAGCTCTTGATTGGTGATAAGGTCTATGCTGGAGCGATAACTCTGAGTGTCCTTCTGAACGGTCAATAATTCACGTAATAACTGAATCCTGTATTCCATCGTATAGTTACCCAGATTGTGACCCGTTTCATCAACGGCTTTTTGGCCGTTTCTTCGAGTTGCATATCTGAGTTCCGACACATTACGATTCTCAACAAGCCTGTCTCTGAAATCCAGTAATGGTTTCATCCATTCAACTCCGTTCTTGATAAGGGATGACATAGACTTATCTTCCTTTACTACAGTACATATCCAACATCCAAAGCGACTCTGGCCACAAGAACGATGGCTATCATCAGTAACAACAGTGGGGCATTCGTAGTCATCGGCAGATGCATCAAGATAAATTTTGTATAGAATCTCATTATCAAAGCCCCAAGGAGATGGGATTGTGTTGATTATCCACCATACCTCTTCAAGCATCAGTTCCTTGATTGGTGCATACGTAAAAGTATTGGGATTCAACGGGTGCTTTGACAGACGATGCCCCTTTATCTCATGTCGTTTGATGGAGCGTTCACGTTGTTGGCTCTCTGTAAGTCTTGTGCCAACAAGAACAATTGCCTCTCCGTCAGCAGCCACCTGATCAGTTATAAATTTTGAGGTGGGCTTAATCTTCATCTTCTCCGTACAGAAACGGAAAGAATTGTTGGGGACAGGATAGCCTTTGCCAATAACGCAGCACCAAAATGAATCTTCCAATTCTGGCGTTGTCGTTGCTACAGATATAGGCATCTGCTGCTCCTTGGCAGCCTTTGATATCATGTCTAAAACCTTGGTGACGTACTCCTCAATAATAGGATTCTCAACCATCGTGTCATTACAGACCACATGCACATTACGATTCAAAGGCTTCCCTTCCTCACGTAATCTTTGCAATGCAATCCAGACGAGAGTAAGCAGTACCGTAGAGTCTTTACCGCCACTAAATCCTATAATCCAAGGGCGGGTGTAGCGGTCTTCTTCCAGATACTGGTCCTTCAATTCCTCAATAATCGCTTCAACGCGTTTGCTCTTTATTGTCATTGTCGTCCTAAGTCCTTAATAATAGCTGCAAACGGAAAAGGTCACAAAAATGGCGTGAAGCCATCCTTATGCACTTAACCTGAGGGGCGGTGTCTGGAAAACGGGACCCCTAGAACACTACTAAGAATGCAACACGCCAAAGCGTGTGCAAAGCTATGATGTGTTCTTTTAGGATACCATTTCCTGGCCTCCTCTGCTCAATGAACGAACTATCCCAAATTGAGTTTTCCAGACACCTTCGGTTAAGTGCGTATCAATAAGCAATGCATCATCAGTCCGGATTTCTCCCCGAACCATCTGCAAAAGTACAAATTTTATTTGTAAATCGGCACTTTATTATTAAAAAGAAGTATAAAAATAATGTTTTGAAGGCAAAAAAGCATGGAAACTGGCGATTTTGTGTATTTTTGCAGGCATTAATTCATATAATTCTGATATGATACACAATATATTTTATTCTTGGCAATCAGATTTACCAGAAGAGAACAACAAAGCATATATAGGTTCCTGTTTGCACAAGGCATTATCAAAAATTAAGGAAGACAAAAACTTTTCTTTAGAGTATGTTATAGACCGTGCTACAAGTAAGCGCATTGGAACTATTGATATTGCTCAAACTATTTTCAATAAGATTAATACCGCCAAGTTGTTTGTTGCTGACGTGTCAATCATTAACCATCAATCTCGAAAAAACAGGAAAACACCTAATCCAAATGTTCTTATTGAATTGGGTTATGCTGTTAGAACTATCGGCTGGGAAAATGTTATATGTATCTTTAATACGAAATATGGAAATCCTGAAGATTTGCCTTTTGATATACGAAATAGGCGATTATTATTGTATAATAGTAAAGATGACAAGTCTATTCTGATTAACGATTTATGTCATATTATTAAAGGAAGCGATAAGATGCGTGTACCATCTGATATAATTCGGGATTTCTATAATGCTAAAATCTACACCTCACTATTTCAACTTATTTCTGATGTTCATAAAATGCTTTTTGGTTATGAAGACGGAACTACTATAAAGAATATAAATAAAACACTCAATCTTCAACAAAAGGATGTTTTTAAAAAACTATCTAATTGTACATTACTTGGTTTCCAGTTGTTTAAAAGTTATCAATCAATTATAACTGAATTGCGGTCTCAATTAGAGAAAATACTCACAATTCGCCAATTCAATGATATATACTATGTCCCATTGGTGGAAATAATAGACACCTTAAAACTTCACGATAAAGCATTAAACCGATGGATAGAAACCGATGAGCTAAGACAGGTTTCTGATAATAATAGGTTTAGTCTTTTATCAAACGCCTCTTGTTCTAAAGACCTCCCATACCGTTTTGTTCTTTTGCAAAAACTTGAAGGGGAACGGGATTATGGGCGTATCGTGGATTTCGGTGATATAATCAAGAAAAAACACCAAGAAGCATTGTTGCATTCATTTAAGTTGACTGAAAGAACTCTGAATTTTTATTCAGGTTTTACATATGAGCTACTAAAATCAATTAACAAATGGATCGATAACAATGGTGGTGAATTCATTCTTGACGAAACAGAATTGGAATACAATCCTGCAGTGCTCAAGCAGTGTTAGTATACTATTCTAGAAGAGAGTGCAGACCATAGAGGATGTTCTTAATATAGTCAAGTTTGTTTGTTCAACATCATTCACACGCATATTTGAAAAACTATCTTTATCTGATCTCCTGAAATTTCAGACTTACCTCACGTAATCAAACCTAATATAGGCAGGATTAACTCTGTCTTGTGCAGGAACTATTGCTCTATCATATAATATTTTAGAGTTATCACGCGATGGCCATTTACATACGATAGGCTTATTACCAAACAACTCTATAAACTTATGCTTAATATCAAAAAGCAGGTTGTTCAAATCTGCCGAAAGCAGAATACTATGCACAAATATGTCTTCCCATTCGTCAAAAGGAATCACATTCTCCTCTAACAAACCATGCTTGCGTGATTTGATTGCCCTTTCATCCATGTCAATATAATATGAGGAGTGGGCAAAGTCATTCCTTAACGTATCAGAATAGATACGCTTTATCAAATCATATAAGTTGGAATGCCCTTCCAACGGTTTAAGAATGTGGTCTTTGATAAAGTTACTCTTACTACACGAATCCACACAGCTTTTCCATACATATCCTTTCCCAGACAGAATAGAGGCGATTCTCTCCAGCTGTTTTAGTAACCAATTCGATTCCCATACATGTGTATATACCATCAACTGAATATTAATATCATATTTTAACTCTTTATCATTTATAGTGCTTCCAGACCTTAATCTTTCTATGTATCGTTTCATAAACTGGTTGAGAAAAGATATCCTTGTATCGTCAATCAACTCATCTGTTGGATCCTCAATTACATAAGGCGACAAATCATGGGCATGAGTATATATCACCTCATAATAGTCACCACGAGCCAGTAGAAGAGCAAAATCCGACATACTCTTCATTCTGACTTTATCTAGTGTGAGTCCCAGGATCTCTAAGATTTCCTTGTCTATTTCTTTAAACCGTTCAAATGTCATTGAAAAATACGTACATAAATACTACTGCCATCATACAGTTTTCTATTACCTTCTGCTGTTTTATTATGTATACCTACACCACTTTTTGTATCTCACCAAAGCCTCCGAGTATCATCTCCTTCAGATGCTTATATTTATTTACTACTATTTCTCCTCTTACCTTATCATAGATCTCTATCCGGGTATTATTATCCAATTTCCCATATTTAAGTTCCAATAAATGTTCTATTATATTACCACCACAAATATCTTTACCTAACTTATATAGTTCTCTTACAAGTTCTTTCATCGTTGTTATCGATATTGTTACATCTTTACTCAGATATCTGCTATATTCTAACATCTTTATCATTCTCATATACTCAATGGCGTTCTCATAAAACTCCTGTTTTCTTCCCTCCAAATAAGCGACATTTGCAAGTCTGAAATAGAACAAAATTAGATTCTGTTGCACTTGTTCATTTGTACTCCTGCCGAAATACTTTCTATAAAGCAGAATCACATCTATTATTTTTTTATTATCGTTTATGGGAATAGCTCTATTCAGAATATTTATAAATGCATGACTAATATTTAAAGGCAATTCGCCATCATACTTACTTTTTTCAAGCAGGCCAAATACCTTATCTGATCTATTATTGACTTCATCAGAATTCTTACAATTAGCTAAAAGTATAGAGTATATCCACAAGATTTGGTCATCTGAGAAATCCATTCTCCCCTCCTCATAATGATTCTCCATCAACTGCGCAAACTTATATGACTCCATTTTCTTCTTGCCATGCTCAAGTAATTTGCTAATGGTAATATATGCATCCTCTTGACGTTCATACAATAATTTTATTTTATCTTGTATGTCACCTAGATATTGAGGATAGTCTAATATTATTAATGAGAAAATTAGAGCTAGATAATATTGGTTGATGCCAAGCATTGATTCAAAATCTTCCACATCTGGTTTCCTGACAACTACTCTGAGGCTGTCAATCATAGCCACAACGGCTTTTTCTTTCTCACTATTATCTGGCATAAACAATATCTTCTTATATAGCAAGATTGGACGTTCGTTGGGTTGTGCGAAATTGATGGCCTGATCTATAAAGCTTAATGCACGTTGATTATTGCCGAAATGTGATTCAATTTCTGCAAGGTCGTAGTTCACTACCGATGCATGGTGCAGGTCCACACCATCGCGATCCATCTGTTTTAGCAAACCAATAAGAATGTCCTTTGCTTCCGTCATCTTGTCATCTTCGTCAAAAGACATCAAAGTATCTGCTTTCCCTATCTTTGCGAGTGCTACAAGGTTGGTATCATCACTTTTCCCGATAACTTTGTTGTAGGCGGCTATTGCTTCCTCCGGTAGTTCCATCGCCATCAGGTTGCTCGCATTCCAATAAATGGCTTCGTAATATTCTGTATCGTCCTCCTTGATGCTTTCCATGCATCTTCTTGACTCCGCATTTTGATATTGGCGGAAGTGTGCTATTCCAAGATGGAACATTATACGACTCTTGAGATCGTATGGTGCTGTGTCAGCAATCGTTTTCAATATAGCAATGGCCTCCTTATAATTTTTCTCCACATAGATAAATTCCAAAGCTTTTTGCAGATAGGCATTCTCTGATGTCTGTAGAGATATCAACCAATTATACGGCAAAGATTTCTCCATGATAGGGTTCTTGAAATACACGTCTGTATCAGAATAGTCCACCACTCCAGCAAGATATAGCTTATTCCTAATATCTTTTGATATTGACTGACCTTTTTTGATAGATAGTTCAAGTACGGCATCTATAAGTGTAGGGTTCTTCTCTACCATCCGCCTAATACTGTCAATTGGAGCATGGTCAAAACTAACCAGATAGAGGTTCTTTACAATCTCGTCCAAATCTTTGATTGTTGTAACATGTCCAGTTCTTTCTACTTCCAAACAAACATCCCATGTCATCCTAGGGTGACCACAAGTCCAATAATATATTCTGTCTAGGATTTCATGGCTGTAATATCCATCAAACTCTATTCTCTTCGTAAAATCATAGAATTCTTCCCTTGTAAAATCCTTCAGATAAATTTTCTCGCCAATGTTAAATGGAGAAATATCGGGGTCTTTAATAATGTCCTTCGGTTCTATAACACCCGACAAAACGTAAGTCAATTTATAAAAGATTGGAAAATTCACCCGCTGGAAATAATGACTTCTTATCTGCGAGAAGATATGATCTGAGAAAGGACATCTTGTCAGAGCATCAATCTCATCAAACACCAAAACAAGTTTCTCAACTTTATTTAGCAGCAACTTGATTTCTGCAGTAAATTGTTTTGTCGGGTTCGACGGATATTCCCGTCGCCTTTCGGCTATGATAGTCTGCTCTTCAGCAAACAACTCTCCGTTCATTTCCAGTGCAGTGTCTATGATATATTCAAGACACTCCCGTTCGCTATCAAAGGTAAAACTCGTAAAGTCAATATATACGAATATATTCTGCTCATTTTGCATCACCTTCTTTGTGTGAAGCAACAGGTTTGTCTTGCCCATCTGTCTAGCCACAAGTACATAACCAGGACGCTCCATATCGTCTATGATTGACTGTATTTGTCTATCAGCAGACCTCTCTACATAATAGTCGTCAGGAACGATAGTACAAGATTTTAAATGATTTCTTTCCTTCATAACTATAAGTTGTTTAGGTCTATTTTATTAATGGTAAATTTCCCAAGTTGAAACAGAGTCTTCAAAGTATCCTTAATTTTACGGGGTGTTGGATAGCGTTCCGTAAATTCCGAAATAGACACATCACCCCATTTGAATCCCAGTATTTTTACAAGATTATTAGTCAGACTAATACACTCTTCCGGTTTCCAACTCCCCATTTCTATGAACTTAATGTATGATTTTACTTTGTCTTGGTAATCTGCTATACAGTCTTGAGGCGATCGAAGCGAGGAAAGAATGAACCTCACATCAGCATTATTCGCCTGAAAAGTATTCTGTATTACAAAAGCACAGAACATCTTCACAAAGGTCTGGAACTTTGATACATCATTCTGTGATATAGGTATTTCTTCAATAAAGAAATAGAATTCCTCATCCTTGAAATACTTGCATATCAATTTCGAGATTGCTTGTACATAGTCATTAAACGTATACATTATTTCAGGCTTTTCACTCACTTTTTCACACAACATTTCGTAGATAGTTCTGAAGAGATCGGCCAATGGGTTGTCACCACAACACGACAAGTCAACCAGTAGCATATTCTTACCATTCTTCATTAGCACTCGCGTTAGTGCAACCGATTTACCAATACCAGTTTCTCCTGATATCCAGCATCCCTTTACCTTCAATGCATCTTCTATTTCGTGGTCCACATCCCTGTCCAAATAATATGCCTCGCAGTCATTGTCATATCTAAAGAACAGGACCCGATTTACATATTTTTTATCCAAACGATATACATATTCCGTTTTCTGTCCATTACAGAATGGAACTAGGACATCCACCTTGTTAAAAGCCAGTTTGCAAGCCTTTGCGGCAAGATAGGCGGCGCAAGCCTGTCGGTTTCTCTTGTCTTTTTTCTTATCACCGTCACCAAAATCACATATGGCCTTCAGTAATATCCATGGTTTTCCCACATCCTCGGCTGCAGCAGCTACTCCAATACCTTCCATCTCGCCACCTCTGGCTTGCTTAAACTCAGCCTTTAGCCTATTCCTATATTCAAGGTTATCCACCAACTTTTCACCCGACAGTAGCGGGCAGATTTCCACTTTTGTCAGTTCTTCATATAGGTTCTTCTCTTCCCAGTCAGCCTTGATAATTTTAAATGCATCAAGAAAATTCTGCCCTGCTGCTAAACTTTTTCCTCTATATTCCGTTTTGCTCGCTCCCCGCCGCTGGTTCTCGTACGGAATAACATCGGTTGCCACTAATATATCTCCTATGTGTTGTTGATCTTCCTCTCCTTCGCTATTATACATGCCAAAGGCAATACCAACCATCACTACTGCTTTTATACACGGCCAGTGTCGCAAAGCATTAGCTACTGTCAGCGTAGATGACCCTACGGCCTGTGTTCCCATCTCCTTACATTGACAATGAACCACATTAAATAGTCCGAGTCGTCCTATCGTATAATCCTTTCCTTCGAACTCTACTTCAAGCAAACCATGTTCAGATATCGGTTCAATTAAATGAACTATGTTGGCTGTTTCCACTTCAGTAGCAGTTACAATCAAAAAATCTGCAACATTTTCATTTTTCAGATAATGATAATCTACTTGCATATTGTATACCCTATTTCATATATCACATAACACATTTACTGTGTAACAAACACTCTCCAACTACCATCCTTCTCGCCTCGTTCCACATATTTTTTCTGAATCAGCTGATCAAGGAGCTTCTGAATTGCCGCGATGCTGATACCCGTTACCTCTCTCATATCTGCAAGCGTAAGTGTTGGCTCCGTGCGCATAGCATTCAAAATTTTCGTATAATTCGATGTTCGGAAGGCAATCCTATCACCATCATACCACCACACATTCTCATCTTTTTCGCTCACAAACAGTACATCATTATATACCTCTGTAGCCACTAACTCATTGAAGTACTTTAGGAACTGGCGGATGTCCTTGATGTCTGCATGAGCACCATCACTGGGCACTGGCCCCACCTCTAAATCGGCCTGATGCAATGCCTCCAGATATTCACTTTTCTTTCGGCTACGAACAACAATCATCGGATAATCGTGGCGAATCAGAATGAAATTTACCATCAGTCGGGCTATGCGTCCGTTTCCGTCCTCAAACGGGTGAATACGGATATATCGATAGTGGAACAGCGTAGCTAATTCTACAGGAGAGAGCTTCCCAGCCTGCTCAGCCTTGTTATACCAATCCACAAGATCCGTCATCAATCCTGGCGTTTCTTCTGGCGAGGCATATTCGAATCGGTCTCCGTAGCGAGTTATCACGCTGTTAGGACGCGTCTTGTATTGTCCAGCATGGATAACGTAACTTGTCTGCTGACCACCGGGGAGGTTGCGATAAACTGTATAATCCTCTCTTAACAATGTCTTATGCAGGGTTCGAATAAAGTTCTGTGTCAGCGGCATCTCCTTTATGGCTGCTTCCTCTGTCATCATCTTCAATCCCACGTTGCTTGCTGTCATCTCCTGTACGTCGTGTATGTCGGCTTCGCCTATTACTTTACCAAAAAGCAACAGAATTTCGGTCTGACCATAGGTGAGTGTATTGCCCTCGATGTGGTTGCTGTTGTAATTGAAGTCCACTGTAAAGCGACGGCTCAACCTCTCCCTATCTTTTTCTGACAGTGGCTGAAGAGCCTGCCACGCTGCTAACGCCTTTTTAATATTCAAGTACTTCATGCGGTGTTACTATTTGAAATGACGATGCGAATTTACAAAAACATTTTCGAAATGGTTGTAAACCTACAACCTTTTTATAAACATTTAACCATTTATCACCTCTTTGGCTATAGAAAAGCTATTCAACATGGAAGATTGAGATCTCTATCATGTTATTCTTTATCATCCAGAACGAATGCTTTTCAAATCATCACTATGCTCTTTGATGAAAGCAAGAATTATGGCATTCACTAATTGACGGATATTAAGTTTCACATTCGACTCGAACTTGACTCGTTCTATCTCACGTTTTATATCTTTCAGTAGCCAGACGCACTCACCATGTTCTGATACGTTTTTGAACTCATCAAGATAGTGGGTAAATCGCTGCCATTCTGTAGCATTCGCTGATGGCTCTTGGTGTGGTTTGCTGACTGTCTGCTTAGCAAGATTGCTCATACCACCCTTTGGCAATTCTATGCTGAACTTTTTCTTTTCCATATCTCATTGTCGATTATTAACAGACTCACATTATCGCAAAATAGATTTTACGATAAATCGAAAACTCTCATAGACGGCATGTTTAAGCGGAAGCGGGACATTGTAGGTGTTGACTCGTTTCATCTGCGCCCGATAACCGACAGGTGGGGCAACGATTCCACTTTGTGCGAACTCAGCATCCGTTTGCTTCCATAGTACCAACTCATCATGTGTTCCCATTCTGGCATCTACCTTGTTTGGTACGAAGAAGATTTGGGCATTCATCTGCGGATTGAGTTGACGAAGGCGATTAATGACCTGAATAAAAGTTCGGGTTGAGGATAACGACTTCGATTCATACTCAAATGGGCAGATGATATAGTCAGCATAGATGAACATTGGGGCCAGCCCGTCATCCTTGATAGTGCCAGGTGCATCGAATAGCACAAAGCCATCCTGCGACTGTGCATTCTCCATTAGCATCTGCATCGTCTTGGGATCGCTGACCTCAAACGACTGGATACTATACGGTTCTTCTTCCCCAAAGGTCCATCTGTCCTGCTCACGTTGCAAGGTTGCAGATTGTTGGAGGTCGGTGTCAATGATGCAGACATCTTTTTTCCAATACGCCAGATAGTCTGCCAGAAGGATGCAGAGCGTGGACTTGCCCACTCCGCCCTTCTGATTGGCGAAAACAATAATTATGTTCTTCTTCGATTTCATGACTTTACTATTTTGTTATAAATCTTAAATGTTAGTTTATTATTCTGTGAGAATGGAGCGGCGGTTAGAACCGCTCCAACTTCTCACGTTCTGCTCTGGCTATGCTATCTGCCTTGTGCTTCAAGGCTTTTTCATAGTCTGAGACTGTACCCTCAATGTAGTCTAGTCTATTCACCCAATGCCGTTCGTATGCATCTTCAAGGAACTGCACTTCTTTAGGTGCTGCGCCTATTGCCTTGATGAAACGGTACTTCATCTGCGTATCCTGAAGTTCAATGATCTTCCTTCGCTGAAAAACAGAATTACAGATTGACAACGAGAGAATCAAGGTAAACAGGATATAGACAATCCATATCCATTGGTGACGCTTGTCATGAATCCAACGGAAAGCCTTGATGGGCCATTCTTTTGTAGCCCAATAAGGTTGTTCAGTTTGAAGCTTTTCGTACAACTGCTTGTAATTCTCGTAGCAACCATACCACTTCTGTAACTGACCTTGAACTTCACCCATCTTCTTGTCGTGGTCAACCAAGGTAATAACACTCTCTGTAACTTGGGGACTGGCACTGTTAGCTTCAAGATTACTCAATCTGCCGTCAATACCATCCAATTTCTTACTCAACTTGCCAGAATTCTCTTTCTGGTCGTTTGCCTGCTCGAGTAATTCTGCGAGCATGGCTTCAATTTTGTCAAATGTATCCATAATAATTTTAGTTTGTTGTTATTTCTATCGATGCATGCCGCGACGTTTCTTGCGACGTACA
>Ga0265299_10002081_pt1 | contig 21168 bp, 10 predicted proteins | sample AusTroGonzalo_MG_4_FD_193485 | JGI IMG/M metagenome (GOLD analysis project Ga0265299, IMG submission 193485) | Bovine rumen microbial communities from tropical cattle in Woodstock, Queensland, Australia - Gonzalo_02 | ecosystem: Host-associated > Mammals > Digestive system > Stomach > Rumen ... | reverse complement strand
TCTCTCAACGTATTGCTGCACGAGTTGCAAGGTTTGGCTCTATCAATTACACTTGAATAAATAGGAGGGAATTATGGCTTTAAGACAAGAAAATAAGAAATCCGGCTTCACCAAGATCACCATTGGTCTGGCTTCGCCGGAAGAGATCATGAACATCTCCAGTGGTGAGGTGCTCAAGCCCGAGACCATCAACTACCGTACCTACAAGCCGGAACGCGATGGTCTGTTCTGCGAGCGTATATTCGGTCCTACCAAGGATTACGAGTGTAACTGCGGTAAGTACAAACGTATTCGTTACAAAGGTATCGTCTGCGAGCGTTGCGGCGTAGAGGTTACGGAGAAGAAAGTACGTCGTGAGCGCATGGGTCACATCAAGCTGTGTGTACCTGTAGCCCACATCTGGTACTTGCGTTCGCTGCCCTCGAAGATTGCTGCGCTGCTCGGCGTACCTACCAAGAAACTTGAGGCTGTCATCTATTACGAGAAGTACATCGTTGTACAGGCCGGTGCCATGGATGGCGTCGAGTTCAATAGCGATCATGATATTGTTGAAAATAATGTATTGCTCGAAGAGGATGAGTTGGCTACCATCATGAGCCGTTTGCCCGAAGGCAACCGCGACCTGGAAGATACCGATCCCGACAAGTTCATTGCCAAGATAGGTGCTGAGGCTATCTACGACATGCTGGCTAAGCTCGACCTCGACGTACTGGCTGACGAACTGCGTCACCGCGCCGATACCGACAGCTCCAACCAGCGTAAGCAGGAGGCACTCAAGCGCTTGCAGGTTGTTGAGGCTTTCCGCGCATCGCAAGGCCGCAACCGCCCCGAGTGGATGGTGCTCAAGGTTATTCCTGTCACCCCGCCGGAGTTGCGTCCGCTCGTGCCGCTGGATGGTGGACGTTTCGCTACATCCGACCTCAACGACCTCTATCGTCGCGTCATCATCCGTAACAACCGTCTGCGCCGACTCATGGAGATCAAAGCTCCTGAAGTCATTCTGCGCAACGAGAAACGTATGTTGCAAGAGGCTGTCGACAGCCTGTTCGACAACAGCCGTAAGACTACCGCCATCAAGAGTGAGGCTAACCGCCCGCTGAAATCCTTGAGCGACTCGCTGAAGGGTAAGCAGGGACGTTTCCGTCAGAACTTGCTGGGTAAACGTGTGGACTTCTCCGCCCGTTCGGTTATCGTGGTTGGTCCGGAGCTGAAGATGCACGAGTGCGGTCTGCCTAAGGAGATGGCTGCCGAGCTGTACAAGCCGTTTATCATCCGCAAGCTCATCGAGCGCGGTATAGTGAAGACGGTTAAGTCGGCGAAGAAGATCATCGACCGCCGCGATCCCGTCATCTTCGAGATCCTCGAGCACGTGATGGAGGGTCACCCCGTACTGCTCAACCGTGCACCGACGCTGCACCGTCATGGTATCTTGGCGTTCCAGCCCAGGATGATCGAGGGTAAGGCTATCCAGCTGCACCCGCTGTCATGTGCCGGCTTCAACGCCGACTTCGACGGTGACCAGATGGCTGTGCACCTCCCGCTGAGCAACGAGGCTATCCTCGAGGCACAGCTGCTCATGCTCGGCTCGCACAACATCCTTGATCCCGCCAACGGCAATCCTATCACCGTTCCTTCGCAGGATATGATCCTCGGTCTGTATTACATCACCAAGGATCGTGCCGGCGTCAAGGGCGAAGGACTGACGTTCTACAGCGAGGAGGAGTGCACCATCGCCCTCAACGATGGTAAGGTGGATATCCACGCCAAGGTGCGCGTGCGTATCAAGGAGATGATCGACGGACAACTCGTACAACATATTGTTGAGACCACACCGGGTCGCGTCATGGTTAACCAGTACGTGCCCAAAGAGATCGGTTTCCAGAATGCTGTGCTCAAGAAGAGTGCCGTTAAGAACATCATCTCGCAGGTTATCAAGATCTGCGGTGTGGCTCGCACGGCTAAGTTCCTCGATGATATCAAGGACCTCGGTTACTACATGGCGTTCAAGGGAGGCTTGAGCTTCAACCTCAACGATATCCTTATCCCCGAGGAGCGCGAAGACCTCATCGCCAAGGGTAATGCCGAAGTAGAGGCTATCACCGAGAGTTATAACTTCGGTCTTATGTCCGACGACGAGCGTTACAACAAGGTCGTTGACACCTGGGGACGTATCGACAACGAGGTTACCGACATCCTGATGAAGCACATGAAGGAGGCGGATCAGGGCTTCAACTCCGTATACATGATGATGGACTCCGGTGCCCGTGGTAACAAGCAGCAGATCAAGCAGCTGGCAGGTATCCGTGGTCTGATGGGTAAGCCGCAGAAAGCCGGTTCCACCGACACGCGTACATCCATCGAGAACCCTGTGCTTGCTAACTTCAAGGAAGGCATGTCCGTGCTCGAGTACTTCATCTCTACCCACGGTGCACGTAAGGGTCTGGCCGATACCGCGCTGAAGACTGCCGACGCTGGTTACCTCACCCGTCGTCTCGTCGACGTATCGCACGATATGATCATTACCGAGGAAGACTGCGGTACACTTCGTGGCCTCGTAGCTCGCGCTATCAAGCAGAACGATACCGTGGTTGCTACGCTCACCCAGCGTATCCTCGGTCGCGTCAGCGTTCACGATATCCTGGATGAGGACAACAACCTCATCGTTGCTGCCGGCGAAGAGATTCGCGAGGCTGCTTGCGAGGCTATCGAGCGCGCAGGTATCGAGGAGGTTGAGATCCGTTCGGTTCTCACCTGCGAGGCTAAACACGGCTTGTGCGCCAAGTGCTACGGCCGTAACCTGGCTACACGACTCATGGTACAGAAGGGCGAAGCTGTCGGCGTGATTGCCGCACAGGCTATCGGCGAGCCGGGTACACAGCTGACTCTGCGAACCTTCCACTCTGGTGGTTTGGCAGGCGGTGCTGCGGCTGAGAGCAGCTACACGCTGCCGCATGCAGGTATCGTCGATATCGAAGATCTGCGTACCATCACCACCGAGGCAGGTGAAGTGATCGTTGTCAGCCGTCTCAACGAGCTTCAGCTCAAGGACGAGAAGACAGGCGTCATTCTTACTACCTTCAATATCCCGTACGCTTCCAAGCTCTTCATCGAGCCGGGACAGAAGTACGATAAGGGTACGAAGGTTTGCGAGTGGGATCCGTACAAGGCTTCACTTGTCATCGAGCAAGCAGGTACACTCCGCTACCAGGATGTTATCGAAGGTGTTACGTGCAAGAGCGAGACCGACGAACAGACCGGTATGCGCGAGGTTTCGATCACCGATACCAAGGACAAGACCAAGATGCCTACCGCCAATATCATCGACCGCGAAGGCAATATCGTCCGCTCGTACAACCTGCCTGTTAAGGCTACCCTTGTACATGCTGACGGCGATGAGGTGAAGGTCGGCGACTTGCTGTTCACCAACACACGTTCGTTCGGCTCCGCAGGCGATATCACCGGTGGTCTGCCGCGTGTTACCGAGCTCTTCGAGGCGCGTAACCCGGCTAACCCCGCTATCGTGGCTGAGATCGACGGTGAGATCAGTTTCGGCAAGATCAAACGTGGTCAACGCGAACTGACCATCACCAGCAAACTCGGTGAAACGAAGTCCTACCTCATCCCGCTGTCGAAGCAGATCCTCGTTCAGGAAGGTGACTACGTACGCGCAGGCGTTCCTCTCTCCGACGGTGCTATCACGCCCGACGATATCCTTGCCATCAAGGGTCCGACGGCTGTGCAGGACTACATCGTCAACGAGGCACAGAACGTTTATCGTATGCAGGGTGTGGAGATCAACGACAAACACTTCGAGATCATCGTTCGCCAGATGATGCGTAAGGTCGAGATCATCGACGCAGGCGACACGCGCTTTCTGGACAACCAGGTGGTTGACAAACGTGACTTCATCGAGGAGAACGACCGTATCTGGGGTAAGAAAGTCGTTGAGGACTCCGGCGATAGTGAGGTGCTCCGCGAGGGACAGATCATTACCGCACGCCGTCTGCACGACGAGAACTCGACGCTCCGCCGTAAGGATAAGAAACTTGTCAAGGTGCGCGACGCCAAGAGTGCTACCGCTAAGCAGATTCTGCTTGGTATCACCCGCGCCGCACTGGGTACGAAGTCGTTCATCTCCGCTGCTTCCTTCCAGGAGACTACGAAGGTGCTCAACGAGTCCGCTATCCAAGGCAAGATCGATAACCTTGAGGGCATGAAGGAGAACGTGATTTGCGGTAACCTCATCCCGGCCGGTACAGGTCTGCGTGAGTTCAGCAAACTCGTGGTTCACAACTCTGCCGAGTACGCCGCTATGCAAGCTGCACGTCTCGCTCAGGAATACGAACCCACCAACTCCCAGTTCCGTCCCTTCAGCGACGACCGCTTCATGCGCTAATCGCCCAAGGCATATCAATGAGTAGCTGTTCCGGCTGATGCCACAGCACTCAGTACAGTAATCCCCGCTCCTCCCGAGTGGGGATTATTGTTAGTATAGTTGTTGTTTGTTGTTGGCAGTTGTTGACCAAATTATTCTTTGGAATAGTTGGTAATAGTCTTTAATAGTTGACCTAAAAAAGTATACATCGCAATAATTTTGGATAATTTTTGACTAAAAACAAAAAATCTTTGCCAAAAATTTGCAAATATCAATATTTTTTTGTACCTTTGCACTTGCAAAGGTAAGAACAGACAAATCTATGACCATTTTATCACATTGTGAAAGTATCTCCCCCACCGAAGCTTTAATCGGTGCGTCGTTCCCAACGTAAAACAGGAGCGTTGCTTTCTAACGTTATTTTAAGCAACAGATAGGGTCTACGTTTTTGATGCGTTTACGCGCACATACGAGATATATGAAAAAACAAATTAACAACATAAATCATGAAAAGAATTACACTTTTGCTATGTAGCATTTTGATTGCTGCCAGCACATTTGCACAGACATGGAAGTACACCGCAAACACTTCCTCGATGACTGCCACCATTACCGGTTTGGAAGAAGGTACATCCTATTCCGGTGCACTGAGCATCCCCAAGACCATTTCTTATGGTGTCAACACCTTGGAGGTAATAAGCATCGATGCCTCTGCATTCAAGAACTACACAGAGATTACTAGTATTGTTATACCTGAAGGTGTAACATCAATCGGCAATAACGCGTTTTATGGTTGTACTTCCTTGAAAAGTGTAACTATTCCAAGTACTGTGACTTCTTTAGGATGCAGATCATTTATGTCTTGTTCAAGTTTGGACACTGTTAATTACAATGCCTCAAACGTAACTACAACATATAGGAATAATTCAAGTTATCCTGAGAGTTATCCGCCATTTTACAATAATACAACTATTAAAACCTTCATAATTGGCGATGACGTAACATATATTCCATCATATTTGTGTTATGGTAACACCAGCATAAAGACTTTAATTTTTGGTTCTAATGTTAGAACTATAGGCTATGGTGCGTTTCGTTCATGCAATTTGTCAGATGGAATAACTCTCCCCAGTTCGTTAATCACAATTGATGATCAGGCGTTTAGCGGCTGTAGCGGATTATCAAGTATAGTTATTCCAGAAGGTGTGACATCTATTGGTCAGCAAGCATTTAGTGGTTGTTCCTCCTTAGTAAGCGTAACTATACCGAGCACTGTTACTTCTCTAGGTGGACGATCATTTATATCTTGTTCAAGTTTGGAAACAGTTAATTATAATGCCACCAACGTAACTACAACATATAGGAATAATTCAAGTTATCCTGAGAGTTATCCGCCATTTTACAATAATACAGCTATTAAAACCTTCATAATTGGCGATGATGTAACAAATATTCCAAATTATTTATGTTCCAATGCTACAGGCATAGAAACATTAACGCTTGGAGAGCAAGTTAAAACTATAGGAGCATATTCGTTTTACAACTGTAGTTTTAATTCTATTACTATTTCCCGGTCTGTAACATCAATAGACTCCTACGCTTTTGCGAGCAATACTGCATTAACGATAGTTAATTGTGAGCCATTGGTAGCTCCTACAATCAATAATTCATACACCTTCAGCGGATGTTCCGCATTGACGACAATCAATATTCCATGTGGCTATTCATTCCCGTCGTATCAGACAAAGTTTTCGAGTTATACAAGCAAACTTCACTACGATCGTCCCGCATATACGGTAAGTGTGAAGTCGGGTAATACACTATTCGGTAGTGCATTCATGACAGCAGAACCGAACTGCGATGCATATATAGCTATACTTGAGGCATATCCTCAAACAGGCTACCACTTCACTCGTTGGAGCGATGACGTGACACGCAACCCCTACGAGGTGGAACTTAGCAAGGATACATCACTTACAGCATACTTTGAGATCAATCGCTATACATTCAAGTTGCAAGTAAGCGAAGCGGCACGCGGTAATGTATCGCAAGTGAGGGGTGTATATGACCACGGTTCTGAGATTTATTTTGAGGCTACGCCAAACTATGGTTATCACTTCACGCAGTGGAGTGATGGTTTAAAGAATAACTCACGTACACTGACCATCCTCAGTGATAGTACCATTACAGCTATCTTTGAACCGAACGTTTACACAATCACCTGCGGCACATCTGCATTCGGCGTAACAACCGGTGCAGGCAGTTACGATTACATGTCAGAGATAACTCTCTTGGCTACACCGAACTATGGCTACAAGTTCTCGCGTTGGAGCGACGGCGCAACGGTTAATCCGCGTATTGTACTCGTAGAACGCGACTCTCTCATCACTGCCGAATATGCTCCGATTGATTACCAAGTGGTTGTTAAGACCGCGGACAAGAAGATGGGTACAGTTCAGCCGAATAGCGCAGAGTATCCCTACTTATCAGATGTTGAACTGACAGCTACGCCGAAATATGGTTATCATTTCATCGGCTGGAGCAACGGTTCAGCACAGAACCCATATACGATAACCGTTCAACAAGATACAGTTCTTACCGCTAACTTCGCAGTTAACACCTATACGGTAACATTGCAGCAGTCATCGTTCGGCACAGCAACCGGCGCAGGCATATTCGACTATCTGACGGATGTGGAGATTTCTGCAACCCCGAACTACGGTTACAAGTTCAAGCAGTGGAGCGACGGAGTTATTGACAACCCGCGTCTGCTGACTGTTGAGAGCGATACAACGCTATCCATGGTCTTCGAACCGAAGAAGTTCACATTGCGCACGCAGTCAAGCGATGACGAAATGGGTAGTGCCAGCCCGTCAATAGGCAAATACAACTATTTAAGCGAAGTCGAGATTACAGCTATTCCCGAATACGGTTATCACTTCGAGCAGTGGTCAGACGGGCGTATCGCCAACCCGCGTAAGGTGACAATAGAGAAAGACACCCTGTTTGAGGCTGAGTTTGCAGTAAACACCTACACTATCTCCGTAACAAGTTCGACTATGGGTAAGATAACCGGTGCTGGCGAGTTTGACTACCTGAGCGAGTGCACGCTTCGCGCTACAGCGAACTATGGTTATCGGTTTGTAAGTTGGAATGATGGCGTGACAACTAACCCGAGAAAGATAATGGTAACGCAAGACTCTATATTGGCGGCAATCTATCAACCGATAAACTTCACCATTGAAGCTTATTCGGCAAACAACAAACAGGGCTCCGTAACACCAGAAACGCAGGATGTGGCATATCTGAGCATTGCTACCTTTACGGCGAATGCTGCTCATGGATACAAGTTCAAGCAGTGGGATGATGACAACACCGATAACCCGCGTTTGATAACTGTAACAGAAGATATGACGTTCATCGCCTCGTTTGAGCGTGATATGTTTGACGTAACAATTGCAGCTTCTGAATTCGGATCTGCTACCGGTGCGGGCAATTATCTCTATCAAGGCAATGCCACCATTGAGGCTACAGCAAACTATGGTTACGAGTTCAAGCAATGGAGCGACGGCGTAACAACAAACCCGCGCACCATTAAGGTTGAGGATAACATCAACCTGTCGATGGAGTTTGTACCTGCTCAGTTCACAGTCCTCACACAACCTAACGATGCCGATCGTGGTCAAACCACTCCGTCAGAGTTCACCGGTGATTATCTAAGCACGACCACCATTGTCGCTACAGCTAACCACGGCTATCACTTCACACAATGGAATGATGGCAGCACGGATGCAGAGCGTATGATAACTCTCACCACGGATATGTCGTTCATAGCTTCGTTCGAGCGTAATGAGTATGAGGTAACCATCGCCACATCGGAATTTGGTTCCGCAACCGGTGCAGGCAAGTATCTGTTTGAGGATAATGCCACGCTTGAGGTAACTCCTAACTACGGTTACGAGTTCAAGCAATGGAGCGACGGCGTAACAACTAACCCGCGTACCATTAAGGTTGAGGATAACGTCAACCTGTCGATGGAGTTTGTACCTGCTCAGTTCACAGTCCTCACACAACCTAACGATGCCGATCGTGGTCAAACCACTCCGTCAGAGTTCACTGGTGATTACCTGAGTACGACCACCATCGCCGCTACAGCTAACCACGGCTACCACTTCACCCAATGGAATGATGGCAGCACGGATGCAGAGCGTATGATTACTCTCACCACGGGTATGTCGTTCATCGCCTCGTTCGAGCGTAATGAGTATGAGGTAACCATCGCCGCATCGGAATTTGGTTCTGCAACCGGCGCAGGCATGTACTTGTTCGAGGCTAATGCCGCGCTTGAGGCTACAGCGAACTATGGTTACGAGTTCAAGCAGTGGAGTGATGGCGTAACAGCCAACCCGCGCACCGTTAAGGTTGAGGATAACGTCAACCTGTCAATGGAGTTTGTTCCTGCTCAGTTCACAGTCCTTACACAACCTAACGATGCCGATCGTGGTCAAACCACTCCGTCAGAGTTCACCAGTGATTACCTGAGTACGACCACCATCACCGCTACAGCTAACCATGGCTACCACTTCACACAATGGAATGATGGCAATACGGATGCTGAACGCGAAGTTGTAATTGCAGGCAATGCAACCTACACAGCCATTTTCGCACCAAACGTATATACCATTAACGTATTTGTCGAACCGCAAGATTTTGGTTACATAGATGCTCCGGCTTCCGGCAACTATCTGGAAGATATAGAAATTTCTGCTGTTCCGTACGACAACTACTTGTTCACAAGTTGGAGTGATGGTAATACGGATAATCCGCGTGTCATTACAATAACGCATGATACCACCTTTACGGCACTCTTCGAGATTGCTACAAGCGGAACATGTGGTGACAACTTTGCGTTAACATGGACATATGACATCGAAACGAAAGAACTGACCATCAGTGGCGAAGGCACACTCAATAGCAATTACACCTTTGGCGTTGAAGCGCCGACTTCCGTCGAGAAACTGACTATTGCAGAAGGTGTAACATCGATAGGTAACAGCGCGTTTGCTAACTATACTACCATTAAGGAAATAGTCTTTGCGACCAGTGTCAAGACGATTTATGAGCAAGCATTCTATAACTGTACGAATCTGAAGAGCATATATTGCTACCGTGAGCGTCCGGGTATCGTATATAGCAACACGTTTGATGGCGTAGATAAATTCGACTGCACTTTGTACGTACCGGCGGGCTCTATAGTGATGTACAAGGCTGCTACCGGCTGGCGTGACTTCTACTTTACGGAATCAATATCCGGCACAGCTACTGCAATTGATAACTCATCCTCTATACAACCAAGCGTACAGAAGGTTATCCGCAACGACCAAATCTTTATTCTCCGTGATGGCAAGACCTACACCATCCAAGGCCAAGAAGTAAAGTAACCGCCCGCTGTTCACTCCTCGGCGTTAATCCGCCGAGCAACCAAGCGCGAGACTCAGGTTGATGAGTCTCGCGCTTTTGTTATTGCAAAATTTTGAGTGGCAGTTTTGGCAGTTTGACAGTTTCTTTGGCTATATGGCAGTTCTTTTCTCGCTTATGATCAGCAATTTACGCTCCAAACTGCCACTCATTTATTTCTGCAGTGTTCATGGCAGTATCCGTTCATGGCATATATAGAAAAACAAGTTGACCCTTTTGACCCTTTGACCCTTTTATACATATGATGACCTTTTTGTATCCGTTGTCATTCAGCGTGTTACATTCGAAAGGGTCAAAAGGGTCACGCAAAAATATGTTGGCACAAGGGCTAAGAATCGTATTCGAGCACTACTTATAGTCAGTACATACTCAGCCCTAATACCGGGTATTTACTACTCAATCCTAGACAATACACAGGGGAAACATAGAGGCAACACAGGGGCAACGCTATATCATGATACCATCTACACACCCATTTATATCCATCGTATTCGTTTAATTCTTATCTCGTTTCACTCGAACGATTATTTCGCTTAATTCGTGAACAGATAAGGATTCTTTATAATTATTGTTAGTTCTTAGCCCTAAAGGGCACGATCTGCTTCGCCGTATGGTTGACTCATTAAGTCCATCGTAATAGATTTTAATAGTCTTAAATAGTTGACCCCAAAATCCCCCTCGCAATAAATTTTGGGAAAATTTTATCATTTTTGGCAATTTATTCTCTCCAAAATTTGCAAATATCAATTTTTTTTCGTACCTTTGCACCACAAACACATAACAATATGAAATCCCATCACTATCTTTTATCCCTCTGCGCTCTGGCGCTTATGCTTATGATCACCTCATGTTCCTCCAATCCCAAACTTGTCTTGCCTAAGGCTGACAACCCGCGCATGCAACGCGGCATCGAGCAGGCTGCGGCTCTATGGACACCTGCCGACGGCACTCCCGAAGACTTCTGCGCTTTCGTCCGCGAGCATTATTGTGCCACCGATAGCGAGCGCTTGGCGCTCTTCGAGTCCCTCAGCCGTATCCTCGAGAACTGCTATCAGTCGGCTGACCAACTCACCGTTGATCTGTTGCGCCCCACGCAGCTGACCAACGCCGGCGAACCGGCTGTCACCGATTGGATCATGTCGGGCTACAGTCCCCTCGCGCATTTCTCCGACGATATGTTCGCCAACAAACTGGCGTTTGTCACCATCCTCAACTTTCCGCATTACTCGCTCGACGAGAAAAACTCGCTCGGCCGTGACTGGTCGCGTCCGGAGTGGGCGATGGCACGCATGGGCGATGTGTTCACCACCCGTGTTCCCGCTGCCGTCAAGGCACAACTGGCGCAAGCGAACGCCGATGCCGAGAACTATATAGCCGACTACAACATCTACATGGGTAGTCTGCGCACCGACGATGGTCGCCAGCTGTGGCCGGACGACAAGATCCTCCTTTCCCACTGGAACCTCCGTGACGAACTTAAAGCCCTGTACTCGCAGGGAGCAGAAGGCATCGAACGCCAGGAGATGATCTATCAGGTCATGCAGCGCATCGTCTCGCAGTCTATCCCGCAGCAAGCCATCAACAATCCCGAATATATATGGCAGCCGTATAGCACGCAAGCCGCCCCGGAGCCTTACACGCGTTACGAGCGCATTCTGGCTGTGGCGCACGCCCTGTTCGAGGAGGATAAGTACTGCCCCACAGCTCCGACAGGTATCATCCGCAACTTCAACGAAGGGGTGGAGATCCCCGCAGCCGAGCTGGACAGCCTGTTCCGCGCACTCGTCGGCTCGCCGCAAGTGGCGCAGGTTGCTGCCATCATCCGCCAGCGCCTTGGTCGTGACCTGCGCCCCTACGATATATGGTTCGACGGCTTCAAGGCGCGCGCCTCGCTCAACGAAGATGCGCTGACGGCCACCACGCGCAGCCTCTATCCCGACGCCAACGCGTTTGCTGCCGATATGTCCCGACTGCTCACCAAGTTCGGTTTCTACAGCGAGGATGCACGCAGTATAGCGCATCATATTGTTGTCGAACCCGCCCGCGGCTCGGGTCACGCCTGGCCCTGTCTCGGTCGTAAGGAAGATGCCCGTCTGCGCACACGTATCCCTGCCTCCGGTATGGATTACAAGGGCTACAACATCGCCGTCCACGAGTTTGGCCATTGCGTCGAGCAAGTGCTCGACATGTACTTCATCGACCACTACATGCTATCCGGCGTGCCCAACACCGCCTACACCGAAGCCTCTGCCTTCCTATGGCAGCAACGCGACCTGCAACTGCTTCCGTCTAACAGCGTTAGCAGTCAGCAATCAGCAATCAGAGATCAGAAGTCAGAAGTCAGAAGGACGAAGGACGAAGTATTTGATCAGTTCTGGTCGATGTACGAGATCATGGGCGTCAGCCTCGTGGATATGGCAATGTGGCGCTGGATATACGATCATCCAAACGCCACAGCCAAACAACTCTGCGAAGCTACGCAGCAGATTGCAAAAGATATATGGAATCAGTATTACGAACCCATCCTGGGTGAGCACGACTGCATCCTCCTGGCTGTCTACAGCCACATGGTCAATGCTCCGATGTACCTGCCGAACTATCCTCTCGGACATATCGTGCAGTACCAGCTCGAGGAACACCTGGCGCAGTTCACTACGCCGCGCGATTTCGCCAGCGAATACAGCCGCATCTACCGCCTCGGTCGCCTCACGCCCAAGGAGTGGCTCATTCAGGCTGTCGGCAACCCGCCGTCTGTCACGCCCATCCTCAACAGCGTTGACCGCTGCACCAAATAGTCAACGGATTCGTTTAATTTGCTTAATTTGTGGACAGACAAATACCCTTCGTTACTTCAGCACTATCTCCCCGAAGAACTGCGGACAATGGAAGTCGGGTTTGGGCAGGGGGATAGGGTGCCAGCTCAGGAAGTGGGGTTTCTTCGTCTTGTCAGCACACTTGTAGAAGTTTACGCGCAGCGCCTGTGGGAACACGGGCGCTTGCTCGCGGAAGATGAGCGTGAGCGGGATCTTCAGTTCTACATCCCACTCATGCATGCCGTCTTGCTCCTCGATCACCTCACGCGGATACGAGCAACGGCGCTCTATCTGTGCCATCTCTTCGGGTGAGAACGGCACGACCTCTTCAGCTCTGCCCAACCGCCGCGAACCGACCATAGCCCCTATGCAGTTGCACTCGAAGTTCATGTAATGCTTGTCGCCCGGCACTTGGCAGAAGAACTCCACACACGAATCTTCCCACACCGGTCCCTGGTCTTGGGTCGTCACGGCGCGCAGTTGTTCGCCGCGCACGTGGTAGTGTAAGAACAACCAAGATTGGTTGTTGCTTACTTCCACGGTTACTTCCGGCTTCTCGGGAAAACTCTCCGGCCAATTGACATTATCTATCTTGAGAATCATAACAGCTAACAATTTAACAGCTTAACAACTTAACGATATAACAGTTTAACAACTTAACCCCTTAACGATTCGCAGCATCTCCTCTGCCACTTTCTCTTGTTCCTGAACGAGGCGCAGTTGTGCGCGTGTGCGAACCAGATTGTGCTCGGGGTACTGAATCTTATAATACGTATCACCGTTCAGGTAATCGGTAAAGAACCGCACGGTCTGCATGTAACTGAGCAGCCGGCAGCCATATGGCAGCAGCTCTTTTTCCGTATCCGTCAGGAACGTTGCTTCCTCCAGGTAGCCGCGGGTGTAGGCCTCGAATATTGCCAGATCCACGTGGATATTTTCGAGATTCGGATCATCCTCAGCGCCGGTGTTGGCTGCGGTGCGCATGAAGTCACCGAAATCGCTGAGCACGAATCCCGGCATCACGGTATCCAGATCCACGATGCAGAGCGGTTTGCCTTGCTCGTCGAACAGGATATTGTTCACTTTCGTATCGCAGTGGTTGATATGTTTGGTCAGTTTGCCTTCGCGGAACAGGCGCTCAGCCAGGCACATCTGTTCGCGGCGTTTGTCGATCTCCGCAATGATGTCTGCACACGCTTCATATCGCTGATATCTGATATCTGATTTCTGATTTCTGACTGCTTCCTTTATTGCTTCGTCCAATTGCCACAGGCGGAACTCGATATTGTGGAAGTTCGGTATCGACTCGCACAGCGCATCGAACGGCAGATCTGCCAATTGGCATTGGAATCGACCGAACGCCTTGCCGGTCAGGTAGGCGGACTCGGGCGTCACTCTCTCTTGCGAGCTGGCGTTTTCAATCAGCACATACACGCGCCAATAGTCGCCTTGCGGTGTCTTGTAATACAGCTTGCCGTCGGTGGTGGGAACCAGCTCCAGCACCTTGCGCTCGATGTCCGTCTCGCCCGCAGCACGCAGCTTCTCGCGGATATGATCGGTCACAATCTGAATGTTGCGCTGCAACCCCTCCACGTTTTGGAATATATGATGGTTAATGCGCTGCAGGAAGTACGACTTCTCGCCTGCATGAATAGCGCGAACGATAAACGAGTCGTTGATGAACCCGATCTTCAGGGGCTGCGGCTCGCCGACCTCGTTGCGGATAGCAAAATGACTCAGTATCTCTTTCATCATCAGCTCCTGAACACTGGCACAGGTCTGCCAACCTGCAAACTTCATGCCCGCTGCGCGGTTCTTGTCCAGGTCATCCACGTAGATGGTATGCGCCGAGTCGATCTGTCCCTCGCGAACCACGTAGTCGAAGATCTCCTTGTTTGGCTTGGCCATATGCAGATGATGCGAGGCAAAGATCTTGTCGAAATACCTGTCCAGATGATACTGCTCGAAGATCGGATCCCAGTGCATCTCGTTGGAGTTGCTGAGCAGGATCGTGCGGTAACCCGCCTTGCGCAGGTCGGCTATATAATCGAGTTTCCATTGTGCCAGCTCGTCAAGCATACTCATCCAGGCAGTACGCACATCATCGATGGTTGTGCCGGCGTGGCAGTAGGAGCACACACGGCTCAGGAACTCATCGGTGGTGATGTTGCCGTACTCATAATCGTGCATCAACTGTTGCGTCGCTGCACTCACGGCCACTACACCCTCGCCCTCATCATCGATGCCCAGGATGTTACGCACATTTTCTTCGCCCATCAGGCGCTTGAAGTTTCCCACACAACACGGCACGTTCAGGTCTATCAGCACGCCGCCTAAATCAAATACTACGGTATTAAATCTATTTACCATTTGTTCATTTACTATTTAGTCATTTATTTAATCATTTGGCCATGGGCTGTGTAGCGCGCCCCGTTGCGCACGATGTACAACATGCCGTCCTCCAGCACCTTGTCAGCCGTCTTGTCGGCTGTTATGGCGGGCAGTGCATCTTCCAGTTCCGGCAGCTCGTCCGGCTCCATTGGTGACGCTGCCGACACTACGATATCTGCCTTCAGATCGTTCCATCCTGTTGTATCGTCCCAGGTATCGATGTTCGCGAGCCGTACGGCGTAGCGCGGGTCAGCGGCAATGGTGGCATACTTGTCGGGCAGGTGCAGGTACAGGTGGTAGGTGCCTTCGGCTATATCTGCCGGCACATCCAATGTCTCTTGCAGATTATGCTTGCCGGGCAACCAACGACGCGGGTCGGCACTCAGTTGTATCCGGTATGTATGCTCGGCGTTCTTGAGCACAACAAACACCGGTCGCTCGTTGTACAGCGGCGCATAGCCTACGTTCGCGATACGGATGATCAATGGCATCTTGCCGCCCGGGGCTATCGAGTCGCAGTAGCGGGCTTGCTGCAGGCACAGACGGTAACCCATATGCATGTTCAGCGTATCGAAGATACCGTCTTCGCGCCAGCGGTTCGTCATGGCTATGGCGTAGGACGATCCGCAGAACGACCAGTGGTACTCGCGCATCTCTTTCGTGGCTTTCTTGTATACGCGTTGAGCCGTGGAGTTATCTTCCACGTTCGTCTCGCCGCCATTGGGTACGTAGCGTGTCTCATCGGCTATGTACCGCCTCACGGCGGGGTCGTCGTTCTTGCTGTTGCTGGCATACGTGCCGTCGTTGCCCCAATCGTTGAGGAACGCATCATTATGATGTCCCATACGGGCGCGTATGCTTCCCGTGAACGCCTCTTCCTCGCTCAGCGGGTTGCTGTCGCCCAGGTACTCGGTCTTGATCATCGGGTAGCGGAACAGCACGCAGCGGTCGGCAGGGGTGTTAGCCATCAGCGCATCGATCACCAGCCGGCGCTTAGCGTTTATATGCTGGCTCTCGTTACCGTAGTTGGCGGTGTAGTACCACTCGCCCCACACGCCTACGAAGCCGGCCTCCATCACATAGATCACGTCGGCATTCTGCTCCAAGTGCGGTTTCAGTTGCTCCAGGTGACGCTGCACCCACTCGGGCGTAGCATCCACATTGTCGCTCATCGTCTCAGTGTACGCAAAGCGCAACACACATTTCAGCCCGCGGTCGCGCAGCTCCTGCATATCCTCGTCAAAGCCGGTCAGTATCTCTTCCGGCAGATCCTGCTCCTTGAAGTACTTGAAGTTGTACAGCACAACGGCCAGCGTCATGCTGTAACGATTGCCCCAGTTGCTGCTCAGGTTGCCCTTCACCACATTCGGATTGGTAACTGTCACCTTGCGGCTCAGCTCCTCCGTAAAGCCGCGCTCGGGATTCTTGAAAATAGTAGTACTGTAATCCGGCGTGTACGTCACGTTCGTGGCTTGACCGGGCAGCATAACTGCCAGCAGAAGACTTGCGAGTAGTAGCGTGCGTTTCATATCTCTAAATTGTTTTATGCTGCAAAAAATGATTTCTGCTGCAAAGTTACGAAAAAAAAATGACATTTGCAAATATTTTCTCCACTTTTCTGCAAATATTTGCTATTTCGTTATTTTTTGTATTTGTATAGCGATTTTAGGGCATTTGTTGCTCGTTTTGCAATGTGAACTTGTAAAAGTGGGGCTAAAACAATATATTTTTGCATGATTTTTGTGGAAAAATTTGCATATGTCAAAAAAATGTCGTACCTTTGCATCCGCTTTTGGGAAAAAGCAAGTGTTCTAAGCAATTTTGCGAACATCGGGCGTTTAGCTCAGCTGGTTTAGAGCATCTGCCTTACAAGCAGAGGGTCTGCGGTTCGAATCCGTAAACGCCCACAACCAATCCGGTGCTGTAGTTCAGTTGGTTAGAATATCGGCCTGTCACGCCGGAGGTCGCGAGTTCGAGTCTCGTCGGCACCGCAAAAAGGGAATCACGCAAGTGGTTCTCTTTTTGTGTAGAGACTAATCTCGCGAATATCTTCACACGCTGGTCGCGAGAGGTCGGCACCGCCAAAAAAGAAGTCCTTTCGGGCTTCTTTTTTGTTTGGTGCTGAGAATTACAAGCTCTCCGTAAGTATCGCCTTGATGTCTTCGGGCTTCAAGTCCATGTATCCGGCAGGATAGATGACGGTCGTGGAGACGATATCGTCGATCATATCCGCTGTAGCACCGATCTCGGTGATGGTGAGCGGCAAACCGATCTCAAGCATCCAGTTCTTGAGGGCTTCCAATCCTTCTTCGGCGGTATTCACGCCCCATACGTTCCGTGCAAACCGCTCGAACTTCACATGTCCGTATTGCATGGCGCGCCGGTAGTACGCCATTGAGCAGGCTGCCAGGCAATAGCCGTGCGGTGCATGCGTCCATGCGCCCAATGAGTGACCGATCATATGTACCATCCAGTCTTCCGACTTGCCGCACCGGATGAGCGTGTTCAGCGCCCACGTAGCCGTCCACATGATGTTCGATCGTGCTTCGTAGTTCTGCGGGTCTTTGACGGCTGCGCGCGATGCTACGATAAGCCCGCGCATCAGTCCTTCGGCAATATAGTCGCTCGTGTTGTCATCGAAATCCGAGAAGTACTGCTCAAAGATATGATTCATGATGTCGTAGATGCCGGCTTTCATCTGGTCGAGCGGCACGGTCATCGTGTAGCGCGGGTTCAAGATCGAGAACTTAGGCATCAGTCGGCTGTCGAACACATGACCGGTCTTGAAGTTGTTGGATGCGTCCGTTATCACACAACCTCCGTTCATCTCCGAACCTGTTCCCGCCATCGTCAGGATACAACCTACAGGTAATATACGCTGCTCAGCAGCGGGATTATGACCTTCGAGCCAATACTCTTTCCAGTAATCGCCCGGGCAGTTGACCGAAGCTGCTATACCTTTGGAGTAGTCGCAGACGCTACCTCCACCCAGTGCCAGAATCCAATCGGCTTTGTTGTCGCGTGCGATGCGTACACCCTCATGCAACTTCTCGAGCGTCGGGTTACTCATCACGCCCGGGTTCTCGATGATCGTCTTGCCGCCTTCGCGGAGGATGGCAACGACTGCGTCGTAGATGCCGTTGCGCTTGACGCTACCGCTGCCATAGTTGAGCAGCACACGCTCACCATAGTTCTTTAACTCGTCTTTGAGATACTTCAAAGACTCTTCTCCGAAATACAGTTTTGTCGGATTGTAGTACTTAAAATTGCCTTGCATATTGAGTTTGTATTATAATAACTTTCATTATATTAACATTCTTGTTTGTTGGCGGTACGCTGCGTAACCGGGTTTGTTGGCGAGTTGGCGTTTCTCCATCAGCGGGATGCTGATGCCCATGAACATGGCTGTCATGGCTATCGCGCCACCCATATACAGGTCTATGCCGTTAAGCGAAGCGTACATGATCCATATACCCCACCAGAACATGATCTCGCCGAAGTAGTTTGGATGGCGACCGTGTTTCCACAGTCCCACGTTGCATACCTGACCGGGGTGAGCCGCACGAAAATCATGGCTCTGCTTGTCGGCAATGAGCTGGATGGTTGCCGAAGCCAGGCACACGATGCAGCCGAGGATAAGGAGGATCAGGGTGAAGGGATGAGCGGATGAAGGGATGAATGGGGTCTCAAACAGTTTCAATCCTGGCAGCATGGCTGCAAAGACTACAAGCGTAGGCATCATGTTCAAGCCAAAGAGGTTGATCAGCTGAAATACCAACGGATGCCGGCTGCGGTACTTGGTATATCGCCAGTCTTCGTGCGCGATGCCTTTGAAGGTGATTGCCCAGTTGCGCGTGAGTCGCCAACCCCAGTACCACGATGCCACAAGCAGCAGGATGACCGGCAGCGACCATACACCGGTATGTACAGCCCATAGCAGAAAAGCTACAGGCGGAAAAACGCTCCAATAGGGGTCATATACCGATACATTTTCATAGAGCAGCCCGAATGCCCACACCACAGCCGTTGCTAGCACATCGGCGCAGAAAAGGGCGATGAGAGGATGAATGGGTGAATGGGTGCATGGGTGAAGAGTCAAGGCATCGTACAGTAGCCAACCGGCTACACCTGCCATCGCATAGATAGTAGCAATCAGCGCCACGCTGCACCATTTGGAATAATCTCGTTTCATGTTGTTTGTAAATGCTTGGTAGGTTGTTATTGTTTCTTTTTGCGAGACCGCGGAGTCTTGACCGGTTCGGCGGTAGGGTTGTCGGCTTCCATCTGTTCGGACATAAACGGCTCGTGGAGCACGTAGTGCTTGTAGCACGAGATGCCGAGTGTGGTGAGCGGCAGGGCGATGATCATTCCGATCACCCCCATCAAAGCTCCCCAGAAACTAAGGCTGAGCAGGATGGCAGCCGGTCCGAGCCCGGTCACCTTGCCCATGATCTTCGGGGTGAGATACACGTCCTGGAAAGTCTGCACCACGATGAAAACGATAGCCATCAGCAACAGCGTCAGCCATACAGGTTGACCGGTCTGCGCCGATTGCACGAGGCAGAGCAGGATACACGGCGGGATACCCAGCGCCTGCATGTACGGCACCAGATTGAGCACACCGACGATCAGTCCCATCACGAAACCCATGGGCATGCCGATGATACTGAAACCGATGGCAAAGAGAATACCCACGCAGAGCGCTACCAATCCCTGGCCTCGGAAATAGGCGTTCATGTTCACGCTCATCTCATGCACCAGCGTAGTGATCTGTGTGTAATATTTTTGTGGCACGTACTTGCGCCAGTCAGCGCGGATACGCGGAAAAGCGAGCATCAGGAAGATAAGGTACATCAACCCGATAAAGATGACCAGCAGTTCGCTCAGCCAACTCAATCCGCCGGTGATCCAGCCGGCTAACTTAGGCATGAAGTTCTTGATGGCGTCGCGCACCTCAGGATACGAGAGTACGGACTCCAGGTTGAGGCCGTCGAGCGTCGAATGAATCTTCTCTTGCTGCTCAGCGGTGAAGTATTTATTCGCATCGAAATGGGCGAAATACTGCTCCACGGCTACAGCTGCTGACTTCACTTCCCGTCCCATCGCCGGAATGATGAGATATACAGCCAGCGACAGCAAGCCGATGAACAGGATAAGCGTGATAGCTACCGACAAGCCCCGAAACTTCACGCGGCACTTATGCTGTATGAAGCCCACCACCGGATCGAGCAGCCACGCTAACAGAAAACTCACAAAGAAAGGCAGTAATACACCGTAAAGCCGACTTAACATACACTATTATTTATTGAGTTTTGTAAAAAAAGGATATTCATATCTATTATTTATCCCATGACCACGTCAAGAACCATCATCAGCACGAAGCCAAGGGCGAAGCCGATGGTACTGAGATTGGAGTGTGTGCCGTTGGAGGCTTCTGGGATGAGTTCTTCGACTACCACGTATAGCATCGCACCTGCAGCAAAAGCCAGCAAATAGGGCATAGCGGGCAGGAAGAGGGATGCCAGCAGGATGATCAGCAATCCGCCTACGGGTTCAACCGCACCGCTCAGCGAGCCGATGAGGAACGATCGCCAACGGCTGTTGCCTGCCGCACGCATGGGCATGGAGATGATAGCACCTTCGGGGATATTTTGGATAGCTATACCGATAGACATCGCCAATGCGCCCATGAGCGAAATATCCGCTTGTCCGTCCTGTGTGCCGGCAAAAACGACACCAACCGCCATGCCTTCGGGCAGGTTATGGATAGTGACGGCTAATGCGAGCATCGCCGTGCGCGAGAGGCGCGCCTTGAGACCTTCGGGCTTGTTACTGCCGACATGCAAGTGCGGCGTCAGTTCGTCGATAAGCAACAGAAAACCCATGCCTAACAAGAAACCCACAGCCGCCGGTACGACTTGCATCGCACCTTCGCCGTAAGACATGTCAATAGACGGGATAAGCAGCGACCAGACGGACGCTGCAACCATCACACCCGACGCAAAGCCGAGCAGCGCCTTCTGCAGGCGCTCGGGCATGTCGCGTTTCATAAAGAACACAAACGATGCCCCGAGCATGGTGCCCAACAGAGGGATGAGTAATCCTATTAGA
>Ga0265299_10002076_pt1 | contig 21190 bp, 17 predicted proteins | sample AusTroGonzalo_MG_4_FD_193485 | JGI IMG/M metagenome (GOLD analysis project Ga0265299, IMG submission 193485) | Bovine rumen microbial communities from tropical cattle in Woodstock, Queensland, Australia - Gonzalo_02 | ecosystem: Host-associated > Mammals > Digestive system > Stomach > Rumen ... | reverse complement strand
CGTGAGGTAAGAGCTCACGCCGCCGTCAGTGATGCCGGCGGGGGTAAACCTTATGGGTTGAAAGACCAAATAAACCGGGGCTTGAGGGCTGCTCGTCCGACCCGGAGGGTAGGTTGATAGAGGCCTGCGGTGACGCAGGTCCAAGATAAATGGCAACACAAAACAGAACCCGGCTTACGGGTTTTCCTTTTTTTTCACCATGACGGTTTGAAGGCATTCTCGATGTGCCGGATTTCTTGCATCTCGGGGCTGTTGACCACAGAGATGATGTCAAAGCGAATCTCTTTGGTGACTTGCTTGAATTTGGCGTAATACATCGCTGCCCGAATCAATCGCTTCTGCTTCAGCTTGTCCACAAACACCTCCGGTTCCCCGAAGACAGCGGATTTCCGCGTTTTCACCTCTACGATGATCAAGTAGTTGTCTGTCTCCGCGATGATGTCCACTTCAAGGTGCCCGCATCGCCAATTGCGTTCGCGAATGGTGTAACCCTTTTTTAACAAGAGGTTTACGGCGAGGTCCTCGCCAAAGATTCCATGCAGTTGCTTTTCCGTTTTCATTATTTTTTGTGTTAAGTGAATAAAGGAGTTTTCGGCGGCGAAAGTACTACTTTTTTGGTTATATCCATTCTTTTTATGCGAAATTTCTTCTTGAAAATTAACTATTCTACGTGAAATAGTTAATTTGTTTTTGTATCTTGTTGGTATTCAGGGAGAAAAAATATTTTCGAAACTCTTGACAAACGCCAAATGCTGTTGTATCTTTGCCGTTGGATGGAAGAACGAGGGGAGTGACGTTTGAAAACAAGACAAATCATGAAAGAAGAATTTTTGCACTATGTGTGGCAGCATCGCCACTATGATTTCAGAAACTTGAAGACCTCATGGGGACAGCACTTGAATGTGGTGTTCCCGGGGTATCACAATCATGATGCGGGGCCGGATTTCCTGCAAGCGCTGATTGAGATAGACGAGGTGCGCTGGGTAGGCAGCGTCGAGATTCACTGTCGCAGCTCCGATTGGATGCGGCATAGGCATCAAGCGGATGACAAATACAAGTCGGTGATTTTGCATGTGGTCTATGAACATGATATGGAAATACAGCTGGATGAGAATGAGTTCGTTCCTACGTTGGAGCTGAGCGGCAGGATCCCGGAAGAGATGTTCGTGCGTTATGATTCGCTGATGAAAGTGCCGGACTTGTTGCTCTGTCGGACTCAATCGCTGAATGTGGATCCACTTATTATCCAAAGTCAGCTCTCGGAGGTGCTGGTTGAAAGAATGGTGCGTCGTCAGAACGGGTTCCAGAACACGCTGATGACTTGTCAGTCGGACTGGAATGAGCTGATATACAGGGCGATGGCCATTGGATTTGGGTGCAAGAAGAACGGTGCGGCGTTTGAGTTGCTGGCACAGAGTTTGCCGTATCGGGTTGTGCGATCGCATTTGGCATCGCAACTGCAGGTGTATGCGCTTGTTTTCGGACAGTCAGGGTTGCTGGACGTGGAGAACCCCGATGAGTATTCAGTGCGGTTGCGCTACGAATACGACTATTTGCGCTACAAGTACCAGCTCACGCCTATCGGGGCACATCAATGGAATTGGCTGCGGCTTCGTCCGCAGAATTTCCCTCCATTGCGGCTCGCGCAGTTCGCAGAAATGCTTTACGTGACGGGAACCGCCATTTCCGACAAGGTGTTGCGGGCGGGGATGAAAAGCCTGCAAAGCTGGCTGTCGTTGGCTCCCGACGAATACTGGCAAACTCATTACATGTTCGGAAAAAGTAGTCCGAAACACGCATCTGGAATAGGGGATACAGTGGTGAACTCGTTGATTGTCAATGTGATTGTGCCAATCCGTTTTGCGTATGCGAGGTTCACGGGAGATGATGGAATGCAGGAGGGGGCCATGACGTTATTGGAGCGCGTTCCTTACGAAGACAACAAGACCACAAGACTCTTTGCTGGTAGTGCCTTCCCGTGCCGTAGCGCTTACGATTCACAGGCACAAATTGAACTGATGGACCATTACTGCACGCAGAAACGGTGCCTGGAATGCTCCATCGGTGAGAAAATCGTGCGGAATAGGGGAGGACAGTCACCGAATACTGTATAGGAATGGATAATCATCGGTGTTGTGGAGTATGTTTTGTGATGTCCTCTTCCGTCAACGTCTCCAAAAACGCCTTCAAATCCGCTATTTCACTTGGGGTGAGGCGGATGCCGCCATCATTGACGTGGTGCATCAACGGACTGACATACGGGGAGTTCTGTACTTCGGAATTGTAAAAATCCAGCACATCGTCCAATGTTTTGAAGCGGCCGTCGTGCATGTAAGGTGCGGAGATGGTGACGTTGCGCAATGAAGGGGCACGGTAGGCACCTCGGTCGTGTGGGTCGCCCGTGACCGAAGCGCGGTCGTGGTCGTCCGAGGGCTGTGCGTCCAACCCGTTGTTGTAGAAGAGGTTCGTGGTGAACAACGGACTGCCGCCGCTGCCGTGACAATGGAAGCAGTCGGCCCCTTCTTCAGTGGTGAAGAGGACGTAACCGTGTAGCTCCTGCGGGGTGAGCTGTTCCTTTCCTTGCAGATAACGGTCGAACTTGCTGTTTCCGCAGACGAGCGAACGCACATATTGTGCAATCGCCATCTGAATGCGCTCTATCGTGATTTCCTCAGTGCCGAAAGCCTTTTTGAACAATGGCGGATATTTGCTGTCGGACTTGATGGCGGCCACGGCACCCGCCGTAGTTCCACACATTTCGTCCTCCGCCGTGATGGCCATCAAGACAACGTCCTCGATGGTGCGCTGCCCGGCAGTCGAATTGTCGTTGGAAATCAGCCCGTTCCAGAAATAACCCTCATGGTAGAATACGAGATTGACCAACGGCATGGCGTTGTGTATGGTCGGCTTTCCGGTGGTTCGTCCGCGAGGCTTTCCGTCAGGGAATCGTGGATGATTGGGTCCCAAATCGTAGCTGTGCTCCGGACGGTGGCACGTGGCGCACGACATCAGCAAGTCTGGGTCGGTGCCTGTATAACCGCACAGGTGCGGGTCGTGAAACAGCAGCCTGCCGAGTTCCACCCCCTCCACCGTCATCGGGTTGTCGGCAGGGATGTTCAGCACGGTTGGGAATCCCTTGGGAATCGGAATCTCGTACGGGGTAGGGGAATCCCCCCGTTCGCTACACGCCACACAAACCACCACAAGGAAAAGGATGACGGCTTTAACCCATCTCCTACTACCCATAAAACCGTGTAACCGTGTAACCATGTGACCGAGTAACCTTCTAACCGAGTAACCTTCTAACCCAACTACACTTCATCGAACAGCCCCAGTTGCGTTCCGGCTGACTCGTTTTCATGTGAAATGTCCGTCTTGTCCGTTGAGATTGTGTTGAAGATGTCCTTGGCAATCTCCTCGTCCACGGAGGTGACAGGCTCCACGTCATCGGGCAATTCCGGTTCAGGTTCTTCTTCCGGTTCCTCGTATGGCAGTGGCTCAATGAATTTGACAGATTTTATCTCATTAAAACTAAGGCGCTTACCTTTTGCACGGGCCGTGGTCATCTCCACGAATTCGGCGCACGGGAGCACAGTGACGCTATCTTCCGAGTCTGACTTTTTCGCGTGATAAACCACTTCGATTTGCGGAAGGTAGTCGATGGAATAGGCAATCAGTTTGGCAGTGCCGTCGATGGGGTAGAAATCGATTTTCTTCATTAGCACGTCGGGTTGGAAGCGCTTGATGAAGTACTTTTTCTCCTTCTTCAGCATATATACGGCGGTGATGGTCATCGAGGGTTTCCATTTGCGGATAATGTCCAAATCGTCCTCGAAGTGAAGGGTGGTTTCGTAACCTGTAATGCGGTAGTTCCCTGATTTATATACGGTTATGATCTTCTCGTCTTCGTGGAATGAACCAATCAGCTCGCCGCGGCCGTCGTTGTTGAGGCGCATGACAGCGGATTCGAAATAGACGTCGATGGCGCTGAGTGTGGAAATGCCCTTCTGTGCCAAAGTGATGCTGGCAACAGGGTAGCGGGTGACAATGTTTCCTAACGCGGCGCGGTTCTTCACGGCGAGAGTGCTGAAGTCGAAGTCGAATTCGCGTTTTTTGAGTTTGGGTTTCGGTTTGAGTTTCACACGTACCACTTCCGCCTCGCCGTTTGGGTTGGAGGTGAAGTAGAGCACCTTGGCATTGGTGTTGCCCTTTACGAGGTCATATTTCTTGTCGCGGGTGACACCGCCCACGTTGAAGCGTTTGGCGTAGACAGGACCGTTCACGCCGGCGGCGTAGATCATGTTGTAGATCTGTCGTTCGTCGCCGCGACGGAAGACCTCTGCGTGGATGATGTGCTTCCCCACGAAGTGCTTGTCGGCCACCTTGCTGATGGAACATTCGCCGTTCTCGTGGAAGACGATAATGTCGTCCAGATCGGAACAGAGACAGGCGAACTCGACGTCCTCGTCTTTCTTCAGGTTCGTACCGATGAAACCCTCTTTTTTGTTGACGTAGAGTTTTTGGTTGGCCACGGCCACCGTCGCTGCATCGATGTTGTCGAAACTCTTGATCTCCGTAAGTCGTTTGTAATCAGCTCCGTACTTTTTCTTCAGTTGCAAGAAATAGTTGATGGCGTAATCCACCAAGTGGTCGAGATGGTTCTGGACTTCGTCCATGTTGAGCTCGATTTCCGCGATTTTCTCTTCCGCTGCCTTGATGTCGAACTTGGAGATTTTGCGCACGGGTTTTTCGCAGAGCGCAAGCACGTCGTCGCGGGTGATCTCCTGACGGAAAAGCGGACGATAGGGGTCGAAAGCCCGCTCGATGCGGTCGATCTGCACGTCCCAGGAGTCGGCGTCTTTTTCCAATTCCTTATAGATACGCTTTTCAAAGAAAATCTTCTCCAATGAGACTTTGTGCCATTGTTGCCGCAGCTCGTCCAACTCGATTTGCAGCTCCTTGCGCAACAGGTTGAGGGTGTTCTCGGTGTTGATGCGCAGGATGTCCTTGACGTTGGTGAAGACGGGCTTGCCGTTCCAAATCACGCAGGCGTTGGTGGAGTAGGTGATTTCGCAGTCGGTGAAGGCGTAAAGTGCGTCGATGGTCTGGTCGGGGGAGACGCCGGGTTGCAGATGGAGGTAGATTTCAGCCTGTGCCGCCGTGTTGTCGTCGATCTTCTTGATTTTTAGCTTGCCGTTGTCAATGGCTTTGGTGATGGAGTTGGTGGATTCGGAGATGAGGTCTTCGGTGGTGGTGCCGTATGGTATCTCGTTGATCACCAATGTTTTGTTGTCAACAATGCTGATTTTGGCGCGGTTGCGGATTTTGCCGCCCTGTGCCCCGTCGTTGTATTTGCTCACGTCGATGGCGCCGCCGGTGGGGAAGTCGGGGTAAATCTCAAATTCCTCGCCCTTGAGGATGTGCACGGAAGCATCGATCAGCTCGTTGAAGTTGTGTGGCAGGATGAGGGTGGACATTCCCACGCCGATACCTTTCACGCCTTGGGCGAGCAGCAACGGGAACTTGACCGGAAGCGCGATGGGCTCGCGGTTACGACCGTCGTAGGAAACCTGCCATTCGGTGGTTTTGTGGTTGAAGACCACCTCCTTGGCAAAAGGGGTGAGTCGCGCCTCGATGTAACGCGGCGCGGCGGCATCGTCGCCGGTGAGGATATTACCCCAGTTACCCTGCGTGTCGATGAGCAGGTGCTTCTGCCCCATCTGCACGAGAGCGGCTCCTATGGACTGGTCGCCGTGCGGGTGGTACTTCATGGTGTTGCCCACGATGTTGGCCACCTTGTTGAAGCGGCCGTCCTCCAATTCATCCATGGAGTGGAGAATGCGGCGCTGCACGGGTTTCAACCCGTCGTAAACATCGGGGAAAGCACGGTCGAGGATGACGTAGGAGGCGTAGTCCAAGTACCATTCGCGGTACATCGACTGCGCGAAAATCACCTTGTGCAATCCCGATTCGTCTTGTGTGGATAAGTCTGTATCTTCCTGAGGTACAATGATATCGCCATTGTTGGCATCCATTTCCTCATTCAATTCTTCATCTTCCATATCTTCAGCCATAGGTTTTGGTTTTTCAAGCCGCGAAGATACGAATTTTTAATGAAGAAAATCGGTGTTTCATCGTACAAATATTTTTACTACCTTTGCGGTTTGAAAAAACAGTAAGCTTATGGCAACAACAACCATTCTGTATGCGGCTCTTACAGTGGGACTTACGGGTCTTATTGCCGCGGTGATTTTATACTTTGTATCGAAGTTCTTCCATGTGGAGGAGGACCCTCGTATCGATTTGGTGCAGGCATGTCTGCCCAATGCCAACTGCGGCGGCTGCGGTTTCGCCGGCTGTCGCGCCATGGCCGAGGCCATTGTGACGAACAACGACCTCAGCGTGGCCTACTGTCCCGGCAGCGACACTGACAAGATTGCCGAAATCATGCACCTGAACCGCGTGCTGCATGAGCCTCAGGTCTCCACCGTGCGCTGTAACGGCACCTGTGAGCATGCGCCGATGAAGTCGTTCTATGATTCCGCGCTCACTTGCGCCTTCGCCAACACCTTGTTCGCCGGTGAGAAGGCTTGCCCGTTTGGATGTCTCGGCTGTGGCGACTGTGTGGCAGCCTGCCAGTTCGACGCCATTCACCTCAACCCCGAGACGCATCTTCCGGAGGTCGTTGAGGATCTCTGCGTGGGTTGCAAGGCGTGCGCCAACGCTTGTCCGCGCGGCGTGCTCGAAATCCGCGACAAGGGCAAGAACCACCGCCGCGTCTATGTGGCATGCAACAACAAGGAGAAAGGCGCAGTGGCCAAGAAGAACTGCTCTTCCGCTTGTATAGGTTGTGGCAAGTGCGCCAAGGTGTGCCCGTTCGAGGCCATCACCGTGGAGAACAACCTCGCCTACATCGACTACCACAAGTGCAAGGCGTGCCGCAAGTGTGTCGATGAATGTCCGTCCGGCGCCATCCTCACGGTAGGTTTCCCGCCTAAGAAAGAGGCCCCGAAAGCAGAACCTCAACCTGAAACCGCCGAAGCTCCCGCACAGGCATAACCTTATTCTTCACCTTAATAGAAATTCGACATGAGTGAAAATATAGTCGCATCCCTCGAACAGAGAATCGAAGACAACATCAAAGAAAGCGCACAATACGTCAAAAAGATGAGCCGCAAGACCTTCCGTATGGGCGGTGTACACCCCGAAGCCAACAAGTTCGCACATTCCGCACCCGTGGAGACCTTCCCGTTGCCGGATGAGGCGGTCGTCTATATGACGCAGCACCTCGGCGCCCCTGCCACGCCCATCGTGCAAAAGGGCGACAAGGTGAAAGTGGGACAGCTCATCGGCAAGGCCGAATCGTTCGTCTGCGCCAACATCCACGCCCCCATCTCCGGCACCGTTGTCAAGATCGACCAGATCGCCGACATCACGGGCTACAAGAAACCTGCCGTCGTCATCAAACGCGAAGGCGATGAATGGGACGAGAGCATCGACACTTCGTTGGACATCATCCATGACATCAAGCTGAAGACCAAAGAGGAAATCATCGAGCGCATGAAAGACCGCGGCATCGTGGGTTTAGGCGGTGCCTGTTTCCCGACCCATATTAAATATATGTTGAAACCGGATCAGAAGTGCGAATACCTGATCATCAACGCCGCCGAGTGCGAGCCCTACATCTCCACCGACAACCGCGTGATTCTGGAGCGTTGCGAGCAGTGCATGATCGGCATTGAGATTGCCCTCATTGCTTCCGGTGCGCCCAAGGCCATCATCGGCATTGAGGACAACAAACCGCGCGCCATCAAAATGCTGATGGAGGCGGCCAAGCGTTATCCGAACATCGAAGTGCAGCCGTTGCGCATCAAATACCCGCAAGGTGCTGAGAAACAATTGATCAAGGCCATCACCGGCAGAAGCGTCCCGAATGGAGCGCTTCCGATTTCCGTGGGCTGCATCGTCAACAATATCACCACCATGTACACCATCTACTTGGCTGTGCAGAAGAACAAGCCGATTGTGCAAACCTACACCACGGTTTCCGGCCGTTCGCTGCGTCCCGACCAGTGCAAGAACTACCGTCTGCGCATCGGCACCCCGATTCTGAGCGTGCTGCAGTCGGTGGGCATTCCCGAGGACACCGGCAAAATCATCTCCGGTGGCCCGATGATGGGCAAGGCCATCGCCAACTTAGGAGCTTATACCGCCAAGGGCATGTCGAGCCTCTTGTTTATGAATGAAGAGGAGAGCGTCCGCGGCGAGGTGCATCCGTGTCTGCGTTGCGGCAAGTGTGTGAGTGTTTGCCCGATGGGGCTGGAACCCTACATGCTGCAGACGTTCACTGAGTTGAAGCGTTGGGACGACACCGAGAAGTACGGTATCATGAACTGCATCGAGTGCGGCTCCTGCGCTTTCATCTGTCCTTCCAACCGCCCGATCCTCGATATGATCCGCGTTGGCAAGGCCAAAACCGGCGGCATCATCCGTGCCCGGAACGCGAAATAATCGCCGTTGCAAAAGTAAAAAGAAAGGTCGTGAACAATCTGCTCACGACCTTTTTTGTCACACAAAAATCCGTTAGAAAATTTCAAACAGCGCGAGGATAAGATTTCCGCATACGAAATTGTCATACTCTTCCAGACGTTCCACCTGCCATGTCTCGGTCACATCGTGCATGGTAATATACGCATACTGGTTTCCGCCCCGGAACGAGAGTTCGTCGTGGATCAGGATCTCATCATATTGTTCATGGCTGGTGGCTCCTACTTCATAGGCGTTTGCGTCTGCGTAAATCCGCATGGTCAGGTCTCCGTTCTCCCATCGGAAACAATCGCCCGTGGTGGCGCCTATCAACCCAAAGGTGATGTAGTCATGAATCTCCACCGATTCGTTGCCATAATACATATACGTGTGAACAGCATAGCAACCTCCTCCGTTGACATCGCAGCGGCAATCGGACAAGTCGGTGGGGACCAAACCTGACTCCGGTGTGATGTAGAAACTGTAGAACGGAAAATAGTCGGCGGAATTTTGAGGAGTTTCCTCTTGCCCGTGACTCAGTATGCCCCATTGGTTGCCGCTCCGGTTGATGGTCAAGCGCACGGAGTCTTTGCCGAACGGCATCATGTCCTTGACCAGCTCAGACTGGTTATAGTCCACCACCGTCCATTCAGCATTGGGCTCCGAAAGCAGTTTCCCGCCAGTATTGATGCGGCAGAGGGTTTTCCCGTTTTGGATTATCGCCCATTCGTTATCGGAGAGCTGACGTATTTTACTGTAAATAAAATATTTGTCCTCAATCGCGGGGCGTTCTTCCTCAGGAGCGGACAGCCAGGCGTTGAAATGGAAAACGGTATTCGGGGTTTGCATGAGTACTCGTTGAGTGGCGGTCTGCCAGTAGCTGGTGAGCATCATCCCGTTCTTGTTCAATTGGGTGACGGAATTGTCTTCCACCTTGCAGCTGGAAATGAGAACCGATATCGCGGCAATAAGCGCTGTTATAGATAATATCTTTTTCATAATCAATATTTTATATTTGTTTTGTGATATTCTTTGTTATGGTGTCATTACTGTTTGGATTGTCTTTTTGCGCTGAAGCGGTAGCCGAAACCGGCTTTGGCGAAGCCCTCGTTGCCGACGCCAATCTCCGCGAATCCAAACCAGCTTTGACTGCCTGCTGAAACCCCGAACAAAGTGAGCTGGAAGGGCAATCGGACATAACTATGCTTCTCGTTGTAGGCTTCTGAGAACCCGAATTTCAGTCCGGAGGCAAAACCGCTGTAGAGTGTGACATGTTCGCGGTTAAGATACGAGAAGCGGATGGCCGGCATGATGCACACCGTATTCTCGCGGTACTTGTACACCGGTTCCTCGGTGTAGATGTTGCGGGAAGTGCCGTAGAAGCCGCAGTAGGAGATGTCACAGCCAAGCCACAACCACTTCAGCAAACGGTAGCGGTAGCTTAGCGTGATGGGAAATGAGGTATAGACATTGGTGGTAGTGGGGACGTCCAACCATGAGCCCTCACGGGATGAGGAAAAGTCCACGGAGCGGGTCAGGTTCGCAAAAGCCGGATCTCCAATGCTGAGCGAGAACTCGTTCCGCTTCATCGTCTGCCGCCAGTCGGACGGCTGCTCCTGTGCATACAATCCCGCACACAGCGCAACAGCGCACAATAACATCACAATCGCTTTCTTCATATTCATATTTATTTGATAAGACACTCTTTAGCTAAACAATAACCGTTACAATATCAGGATGCAAAAATACAAAAAGGTTTCATATTTTCCCGAACATAATAATCGACCGTAAAAAATGTATTTTTGCCGGAATTATGAAACGACATATCTTATTATTAATGTTCTCCGCGCTACTCATCTTGATGAGTTCCTGCCACCGTCATGATGTCGTCCGTAAACATATTGAGGGACAGGCGTTTGGTACCACCTATTCCATTACTTGCGTCACACCGCCTAACGATAAGCGTCCGCTCCCTCACGCGCAAATCGACTCGCTGCTGGCAGATTTGTCGCACACCTTCTCCATTTTCGACACCAACTCGCTGATTTACCGCTGGAACAAGAGCGAGGATGTCGAGCTGAATGAAGACTTCTTGAAAGTGTTGGCGCTTTCCAAACAGGTAAGTGCGGCCACCGACGGCGCGTTCGACTGCACCGTGCAGCCGTTGGTGCAGCTGTGGGGCTTCGGCAAGGACGGCGTGCGGCACACGGTGGGCGATGACACCCTCGCCGCTGTTCGCGAGTATGTGGGCTTCCAACTGGTTGACCTGCAAGGCTGTAGCATCATCCGCAAAGACCCTCGCGTGCAGCTGAACTTCAACGCGGTGGCGAAGGGTTACGCAGTCGATAAGGTGTCCGACTGGTTGGTGGAGCGCGGCTACACGAACTGCCTTGTTGAGATTGGCGGTGAGGTGGCGGCCCGAGGGAACAGAGACGGCCAAATCGGTGACCCTGATTATAAAGGAAGCCCTTGGAAAGTAGGCATCCAAGTCCCGACTAAAACGGCCGATGGCGGACGCGAGAGTTTCCAGTCGATTGAGTTGCCCGACGGCAGCGCCGTGGCCACGAGCGGCAACTATCGCAACTATTTCGAGGAGGGTGGCGTGCGCTACACCCACATTCTTGACCCGCGCACCGGCAAGCCCGAACGCACTAACCTGCTGAGCGTCACGGTCATCGCTCCCGACTGTGCCACCGCCGACGCCTACGCCACGGCATTCATGGTGCTTGGCTACGAAAAGTCCGCCCGCATCGTGAAGCAACATCCTGATCTGGAAGCGTGGTTTATTATTGCGGAAGGAGACGGGAGATGGCGTGTGGAGCAGATCTAGTAGAGACGATGTGCGCATCGTCTCTACAGTGAATGTCATAATTAAATCACTTTTTTCGTCGTGTTTTTTTTTGCCGTTTTTTCCCGAAAACGGTTTTTTCTTCTATTTTTTGCCAAAAATCAACAATTAAGAATTAAACATACTTGATTATCAGTATTTTATATTTACTAAAAAATGTTAATTTTGCAGCCGTGTAAATAATAACGGCTTATGAGGATATTATTTGTCATTGACATTTTCAATTCGCACAGCAACGGGACCAGCATTTCCGCCCAACGTTTTGCGGAAGAACTCCGCAAACGCGGCCATGATGTCCGTATTCTCACGGTCGGGGAGAGCTCCGACACCATTTTCGGACTCAAGGAATTGTATTTTCCCTTCTTCAACAACATCATCCACAAACATGGCTTCATGTACGCGAGATGCGAGATGGGGACTATTTGCCGGGCAGTGGAGTGGGCCGACATTGTCCATTTCTTCTTTCCCTTCTTCCTGACCAACAAGACCAAGAAAGTGGTGGATGAGCTGGGTAAACCTTCCACGGCGGCCTTCCACGTGCAGCCGCAGAACATCACCTCCTCGCTTATGATGGGCAAGTGCACCTGGGCAAACAACGCATTATACAAATTCTTCCGTGACAAGATTTACAACCGTTTTGGTCATGTTCATGTGCCTTCTCGGTTTATGGGCACTGAACTGAGAAAATGGAACTACACTGCGAAGATACACGTGATTTCCAATGGCATCCAGGATGATTTCAAATGGATGAAACGCCCTAAGGAGGCGCAATTCGAAGGCAAAATCCTGATCATGATGGTGGGGCGTTTTTCGAAGGAAAAGCGGCAGGACCTCCTCATCAATGCAGTCGAGCACTCGAAATACGGCGACCGCATCCAATTGATCCTGGCAGGCACAGGGCCTACCGACAAGATGCTCGCACGATTGGGCGGCAAGCTGAAAAATCCGCCGATTTTCGGCTACTACACCAAACAGGAGCTGATGGACAAGCTGGCACAGTGCGACCTGTACGTCCATGCCTCCGACATGGAATCCGAGGCCATCTCCTGCATAGAGGCTTTCGCCACCGGTTTGGTGCCCGTCATTTCCGACAGCGAACTTTCCGCCACAGGACAGTTTGCCCTCGACGAGCGCAGCCTCTTCCGCGCTGGCGACCCAAAAGATTTGGCCCGAGCTATCGACTATTGGCTTGATCATCCACAAGAGAAGGCGAAGATGGAGAAAGTCTATGCAGAATCTGCCAAGAACTACGATATTGAACACTCCGTGACCTTGTTTGAGGAGATGCTGCAGGAGGCCATAGATGACCACAACAGACAGCCGGAAGTGTGGACGTTCGAGCATTTGGCGGCATCTATCCCTGCCCAAACCCGTGCGAGAATATCGGCCATGACGGCTACGGACTGGGAAACCGCCACGGTGGTACAATGACAATTGCTGAAAAATTACACCATTTTCATTTTGTGTGTGATTTAATGTTATTTTTGCACCTGTTTTCCCAAGGATGACAGGTGTTTTTTTCACCATGTAGTAAGCCTTGCGAAATCAGTTTCAAGTAAGATTATTAATGTAAAAATATCAAAAATGGTGAAAACTTACTTCTGGATTAGCCTGTAGGTACGATAGTAGCGCCGGACTCTCGCCCCATTACTACACATGGTGTGTGGTTTCGGTGGCAGTGCCATCTTCTGGAGCTCTACTCAGTACAATAGTTCTAACGTCTATTACCGCAACTTGAGCTACAATGGCTCCGGCGTGGCCAGCACCTATGGAAACACCTCTTACCCGAACAAGTCCAGCGGCATGTCCGTCCGTTGCCTCCGCGATTAGAAATCGGACGTGAGGCGTAGGATTTCCCCTTCCGGCAGTCCGGTCATCTTCTCGATGGCCGCAACATCGAGGCCGTTTTCCAGCAAACTGAGGATAATCTTTCGTTGTCCTTCAGTTCGACCTTGCTCGATACCTTCCTCGCGCCCTTGCTTGCGCCCTTGTTCGATTCCTTGTACGATTCCTTCCTTCAACCCATCGCGGTGGCCGATGCCTTTCCAAGTGGCCTCCACGCTGACGGAGTCCCAATACCTTTCGTACAGTTCCATCTCCGCCTCCGTATAGTTGATGATTTCCAGCAGCTCAATGGCCTTGGCAATATCGGGGTCGGCGAGCAACTCGGGCGCTGGATGGCGTGTTTTCTCCGTCATTTCCGTGAAATAGCGCATCCAGAGGTCCTTCTTGCTGTTTCCCTTCACAGGTTGGCTTTGGTATTTCTCCATCTCTACGAAAACAATCTCCAGCCCCTCGATGACGTGTTTGGTATGATATTGGTGAACGAGCTGGTAGGGATGATACCACTCGCTGAGCCCCTTGTGCAAGTCGCCGTTGACGAAGTTGAGGGAATAGACGGGCTGCAGCAGCTTGAAATCCTTGCCTCGGTCGAGCTGCTTGACGTAGGCCTTCGATGTGTTGAAGACCACGCGCTGCATAAAGTCGGTGTCCCAGTTGATCTGCATCTCCACGAGGAAGGTGCGGCCGCCGGAATCCTTGCAGCATACATCTACGAGGCTGTTCTTGCGGGTCGGCGTCTCGGGCATCAGCTCGTGGGTGACATATTGGAGGTCGGTGATGACACACCCCTCCTCAAGGGGCAGGAATGCGTTGAGCAGACTGGTGACCAAGTCGATGTGCTCGCCGAAGACTTTCCGGAAAGTGATGTCCGTGATCGGACTGTAGTACTTGTAAGCTTCCATTTTATTTCGATTTTTTTTTACAAACAAAAACGAGGCAAAGATACAATACAAAAAGCCGTTTGTCAAGTGGTTTTTAAAAATCTTGTTTCAAGTTGACAATCAATACATTGCACGATTATATAGAAAATTTCTTAACAATTAATTGTTAAATTTTAATACATGTTTCGCAGGAAATCCGTAAATTATCGACAAAAACGAAACTCCAACGCTGTCAGGGAATCATTGTTGTGGTAAAAGAGACCACATCGGATTTGTCATGTTGAGAGACATAAATTACGCAATCATACCGACACCCGCGAAAAAAGTGTATTTTTGCACTCGCCTTTGGCCGTCGGCTATTAGCTTTTGGCTTTTGGCTGTTAGCTATTGATTTATATAACTAAAAACCTACTAACATACTAACCCACTAATCTACTAACCCATTAACCTATCAACCCCCAAAAACATGCAAGAGCTGAACAAACAAATCATAGACGTGCTGGCGAACAGCACGGAGAAACTGAATTACAAGCAAATCGCGGCGAAAATCAAAATCTTCGACAAGAAAGGCCGTGAGGAAGTGAAGAAAGAGCTCGATAAGCTCATCAACGCCAAGGTTGTGCTCAAGGCGGGCCGCGGCAAGTACAAGCTGAACAGCAAATTCCAGGACACCAAGACCACCGGCAAACACTATATCATCGGTCGTGTGGAGCAGAAACGCAGCGGCATGGCCTTCGTTATCCCGCAGGGCAAGCAGGACACCACCCCTGACGAATCGACTATCGACGACATCTTCGTGGCGGACGGCAACCTCGGCAACGCCCTCAACGGCGACCTCGTGAAGGTGGTGCTCTTCCCCGCCAGGAAGGGAAAACGTATTGAAGGCCAGGTGGTTGAAATCGTGCAACGCAGCAAACGGCAGCTTGTCGGCACCATCCATATCAAACAGGGTATCGCCTTTTTTGTGCCCGACAACACCATCCTTCGTCGCGACGTGATTATCCCCGGCAAAAATCTGCGCAAGGCCAAGACCGGCGACAAGGTGGTGGTGCGCATTCTCGACTGGTCGGCCGGCCACCGCAACCCCATCGGTGAGGTGGTCAACGTGCTCGGCAAGCCCGGCAGCAACGACGTGGAGATGCTCTCCATTCTCGCCGAGAGCGACTTCCCGGTCTCCTTCCCCAAGAATGTGGAGCAGGAGGCGGAGCAAATCCCCACAGAGATTTCCGATAAGGAGATCCTGCGCCGCCGCGACTTCCGCGATGTCACCACATTCACCATCGATCCCGCCGACGCAAAGGACTTCGACGATGCCCTCTCTTTCGAGATTCTGGAGGGCGGACTCTACCGCGTGGGTATCCACATCGCCGATGTCTCTTACTATGTGAAGCCTGGCAGCCTCATCGACCAAGAAGCCTACAACAGAGGTACTTCCGTATATCTCGTGGATCGCACCATCCCGATGCTGCCCGAGGCGCTCTCCAACAACCTCTGCTCGTTGCGCCCGCACGAGGACAAGCTCTGCTACAGCGCGGTGTTCGATCTCGACGACAAGTGCAAAGTCCACAAGGAATGGTTTGGTCACACCGTCATCCGCTCCGACCGCCGTTTCGACTACGAGGAGGCGCAGCAAATCATCGAGACCGGCGAGGGCGACCTTAGCGAAGCCATCCTGCAGCTGCATAAACTCGCGCAGGTGATGCGCAAGCAACGCTTCGACAATAATGCGATAAGCTTCGAAACAGAGGAAGTTAAGTTCAAATTAGACGAAAACGGCAAGCCCATCGGTGTCTATCTCAAAGAGCAGAAGGAGGCCAACTGGCTCATCGAAGAGTTCATGCTGTTGGCCAACAAGCGTGTGGCGGAAAAAATCGGCAAGAAACGCACGGTTTCGCAGCCCACCAACGTTTTCGTGTACCGTGTCCATGACAAGCCGTTGGAGGACAAACTCGGCATCTTCAAGAATTTCGTCAAAAAATTGGGCTTTGACCTGAAGACTACCTCCACAAAAGCTTTCAGCAGCTCGCTGAACAAGATGCTGGAAGGCGAGAAGGGGAAACCCGACTACGACATGCTGAGCAAGCTCTCCATCCGCATCATGGCGCGGGCCGTCTATACCACCGACAACATCGGTCACTACGGACTGGCGTTCCCGTATTACACCCACTTCACCTCGCCCATCCGCCGTTATCCCGACTTGATGGTACATAGACTGTTGGACCGTTACTTGGCGCACCAGCCGTCGGTGAACAAAGAGCAATACGAAGATTACTGCAAGCACTGTTCCGACATGGAACGGCAGGCGATGGAGGCCGAACGCAACTCCATCAAGTACAAGCAGGCCGAGTACTTGGCCGACAAGATCGGTCAGGAGTTCGACGCAATAGTGTCGGGCATCTCGAAATGGGGTGTATATGCCGAACTGAAGGATTCGCATTGCGAGGGCATGATCCCGATGCGCAGCTTCGACGACGACTTCTATTACATTGACGAAGAGAACTACACGCTCGTCGGATTGCACCATGGCAGGTCACTGCGCTTCGGCGACCCCGTGCGCGTTCGCGTGGTGGCAGTGGATATCCTGAAGAGAAGAATGGATTTCGAGAGAGTCTAAAACGCGTACCCGATGGCGAATTTCAGCCCTTGCAAGATCCGCATCCGGTGAGGAGGGTATAGCCATTTGGAATTGATGAAACGTCCTTGGTCGTCGTTGCGCGTCGGATCGTAAATAGGTAGTGCATAGTCCAAGCGGATGACGAAGAAGTTGAAGTCGAGACGAAGTCCGACGCCCACATCAAAAGCTAATTCCTTGAAAAACCGGTCGAATGCGAATTCCGCACCCGGCATGTCCTCATTCTTCCGCGCTAACCAGATATTGCCCACATCCGCAAAAACGCCGAACTTGAACGAGCGGTAAAGGGTACCGCGGTATTCGATGTTGAACTCTATCTTGATGTCGCCGGTGTATAAGGTGTCGGATTGGTGCTGGTAGCTTCCAGGTCCGAGCCCACGGTACGACCATCCCCTCATGCTGTTGCTCGTCCCCATATAGAAGCCTTTCTCGTATGGAACGTAGGAATCTTTGTCCAAAGGGATGATGAACCCAAAGTCGGATCGCATCGCGATGGCGTTGTTGTTGTTGATGGTATAAGTGTAGTTCCACAAAATATCCAACTTTTCGAAAACCGTATAGTTATAGCCTAAACTGTCCAAATTGTTTTGGCTAAGCACCCAACGTTCATTGGGTGAGAAGATGGCGTTGAGGCCTTTCAAAAACAAGCCGCAGGATTCCGCATTCACGCTCAAGTGCATGTTATGTCTCCGGGATTCTATGAATTTGGGAACCACAAAGTTAAATGAATATTTGGCCGACAGCAACAGGAAATTGCCAAACTTGTACTGATACGATTCCGGGTAGTCACGGTAATTCATCAGGTATGAGTAGTGTCTGTCACTGTTATTGATGGTGCTGACGTCTATCGGACTGAAAGTGTGGGACATATAGTAAGTGGGACTCCAACGGTACGTTAAGGCGGTGTTGTACGTCAGACGCCGATAAAGACCCGAATAGTTCACACCGAAGGTAATCGAAGTGCTTCGCGAAACGGTGTTTTCATTGTTGTTGCGGTTAAACAGAAAGAGACGATTGGGGAAGTTCAATGTGGCAGATGCTCCAAATTCAGGGTAGGAGTAGGCTATGCTTTTCTTGAAAAGATTTCCAAGAGAATAGTAAAAATAACCGCCTGACAGGTTGATGGTTAAGTGTTCCGCCCCTTTGAAAAGATTGCGGTTGGTATAACTCACTGAGAGGGAAGACTTGTCGTTGCGCAATTCCACCTGACCGCCGACGACATGCTGTTTTTTCCGAATCATCTTATATAAGACGTCCAGGTAACCGATTTTATTGACGGTGTCCAACAGGGACTCGTTTTCACGGAATGTAATACTGGTATAGTTGAAATTGTCAAGGCTGGAGAGGGCACGGCTGCTCCAGCTTCGCGTCACTTGAGAGTAGGGCTTCCCTGTGTGGGTGAAAATGGCGTTGGCCAGCACTTTATACGAAAAATAAGACTTCATCGGTTGGTCTTCATAGCGCTCTTCGATGAAGTAGAAGTTCGTGGTGTCGCGCCGGGTCTTCAAACAATAGAAATTGGTATCGTAGATGGGGCTCTCTGAGGAAACCGTCTGTGCGTCTGGGTTTACGAAGATGTCATTATAATAGTATTTGTACAAATACCGGGAAGTGTTGTTTTCCTTGGGGATATTCATTACGATGGTGATATTCACGGATCTGGGGTCGTTACCGGTGCTGTCGGGCTTGTCGAACTTCACTTCACATCGAATAATGGACTTCTCGACGTAGTAATACCCCTCATTGCGAATGAGATTGATGATGCGTGTCAGTTCTTCATTGATGTGGTTTTCGTTGTACTGCATACCGTCTGACAACACGGATTTCTCCATATTGAGCACCACGATTTTCTTGTATTCCTGGATGGGGATGTCGTAGTACACTTTGCTGATGGTGTAGGGGGGATGGGCGGTGACAAAATAGTCCACTTTCGCCTTTTTGTGCTTTTCCCCTCTGTATTTCACGGCATAATCGACTTCTGCATCGAAGTAGCCGAGCTGTTTCATCACGATTTTCAACTGGTCAATGGATGTGCTGATGTCCGCGCTGTCGAGCAGTGCCGGCGGCTCTCCCCATTTTTCGCGCAGTTTTTTCTTGAATTTGCTGTCTATGGTTTGCCCGTTCTTGTCGTATCGCGGTTGTCCCCAATCGTAAAGCACCGTCTTGATGCGAAAAAGGTCCATGAATTTCTTGTTCGTGACGGGGCGTACATAACTTTTCAGGTCGTCGAAATCGGGATTTTTCTCATCCACCACTTTCACTTCGTTCTTCACCAGCATCGTCTGACCTGGAGGAAGATGCCGCACGGAGCTACAGGAATACAAGCACACACTGCTGACAATCCATAGAATGGCGGTCCTGATTCTACGATTCATTTTTCACTCTGGGGTGGAAAATATATTCAATGCAAAGGATGACGAAAACGGACAATACAATGTTGCCGAGGATGACAAGCAGTGTGTGTCCGAAGTTCCTGAACGACATGGTCTCGAGAAGGACGGACACAACTTGATAGATGGAGGTCAGGATCAGCGTGTAGAGGAAGACCCAGCGGAAGTCCTTGACTCCGGGAACAGGCCGGTCGATATTCTCGAATTTGTTGTTGTTATTGCCGTTCAGCAGCCGCACGATGTAGGGGCGGAGGAACATCATCAGGGTGCAGGAGAAGCTGGCGACGCCCAAGGTGTGCGCGAATGCATCGACCACAAATCCTGTGGCGAAGCCGATGAGGTACTGCAACGATAGCGGGAGTTCCAAAGGAAGCAGGAACAGTGCGAGCAGGAACAATGCGGGTGTCATGTATCCGAACAGGCTGACATGCTGGCAGATGGCAACCTGAGCCACCAACAGAACCAAGAACCGCAATATGTTGGCGATGACGTTATTCATGTTTGAAATTCGCTTTCAAGGTGTCTAATTCGGATTTGAAGAGATTCTCAACCAGATATACAGTGTAGATATCCATATAGTGAGTGGCCAGATTCACCTTGATGGTGAGGAAACTGGCGTTGTTGCCGACTTGCACTTCCTTCACGGTGCCGATCAGCAATCCTTTGGGGAAGATGTTGGAGTAGCCGTTGGTAAAGACCGAGTCCCCGATGTTGATTTCAGAATGTTGGGGGATGGCTTCGAGGTATGCCACCTCCGGGTTGTTGTCTTCCCAAATGACGGTGCCGTTTTGGTTGGCAGGTGTGACCACAGCGCTGATACGGGATTCTGGGTGCAGGATCGGCCGTACTGTGGCGAAGTTGGGAGACACGTCCGTCACCACCCCTGCCACACCCGACGGCGACAGCACCGCCATGTCGCGGGTGATGCCGTCGTTGGAGCCCTTATCGACAATCATGTAGTTGAAGGAGCGGTCGACGGTGCGGAAGATGACATGCGCGTAGGTGTAATCGTACAAGCGCACCTGCCTGCTGTTGATGGAGTCGGGTAGGCTCATCTCTGTGAGGATGGTGTCTTCCTTTTCGATGAACATGTTCTCATGCTCGCGCATCAGCTCGATGTTCTGCTGCACCAAAGCCTCGTTTTCAGGTCCCAAGCGAAAACGGTGTATCATACCCGCGCCGCTCTTCTGAATCGGTCCCACAATGCTTTGCACGGCTCTTGACAGTCGGTAGTCGTTGAATGCCAACGACTTGCCAAGCATCACGATACTCAGAATCAGAAGAACGGCGAGTACGATGATATGAAATGCCTTTTTGAAAAATTCTATGAGATTATTCATCAGGCAAGGAAGATGCTACTTTTTCTCGGCGAGTTCACGACCGGCCTTGAGGCAGGCAAGGTTTACGTTGACGATGTCCTCACCCTTGCGGGCGAAGTTCTCGCGCACCGCGTTCTCAATCTCCTCGAACGGCAACTGCAGATACGGGGAGGCGGCACCGAGGATCACCATGTTGGAGCTACGGGCGGAACCGAGGTCCTTGGCGATTTGGTCGGCGTTGATGGCCACGCAGTTCTGCACCTTGGCCAGCTCGGCCTTCAAGGCGTCGAAGTCGGGATAGTTCGGGATGTTCACGAAAGGTTGGTCGTTGGTGATCAACCAGCCGTCCTTCTTCAGCCACGGCAGATAACGCAGTGACTCCATGGGTTCCACGGAGATGATCATGTCGGCCTTGCCCAACGGGATGAGGTCGGAGGCGATCTCCTCGTCGGAAAGGCGGAAATGGGACTGCACGTCGCCGCCACGCTGGCTCATGCCGTGCACCTCGGCTTGCTTCATGTACATTCCTCTTTTGATGGCGGCTGCGCCCACAATCGTGGCGATGGAAAGGATACCTTGGCCGCCTACACCTGCTAATATGATGTCGATTTTCATTTTTCTATTCGTTTTTATTTGTTGGGCGTATGCGATACGCCCCTACGATTATTTTTTATTTACTTTGGCTTTTGGTTATTGGCTATTGGCTTTTAGTTTTGGCTTTTGGCTTAAACCTTAACCCTTAAACCATAAAC
>Ga0265299_10002074_pt1 | contig 21199 bp, 19 predicted proteins | sample AusTroGonzalo_MG_4_FD_193485 | JGI IMG/M metagenome (GOLD analysis project Ga0265299, IMG submission 193485) | Bovine rumen microbial communities from tropical cattle in Woodstock, Queensland, Australia - Gonzalo_02 | ecosystem: Host-associated > Mammals > Digestive system > Stomach > Rumen ... | reverse complement strand
TGCATAGCAAATGCAGGTTGTCCCACCTACATGCAAAATGTCCCCCCCTACTACCTGCTATGTCCCCCCTCCCTGTTATTTGTATCAATTTAGGCAAACAACTCCAAAAGTAAAACTCCAGTCATTTCGGCTGGAGTTTTGTATTTATAGGTCTGGAAACACCCTAGTCACCCTCACCAGCTGACATGGCCGGACAAATCCCTCTGATTTCAAACAGTTCTTCCATATCTTCTTTTCCAAGGCTGTAGTCACTTGTAGCCAGTGTTTCTTCAAGCTGCTTTACGGAAGATGCACCTACAACAGCCATTGAGTTTGAATCCTGGCTTGTAATGAAGGCAAGACAGACAGCTGTAAGTGACACATTGTCTCTCTTTGCAATCGCTTTTACCTTCTCTGCAAGTTTACGGTTTGCAGGAAGGTCAAACCTGTAAGCCTTGCCAAGGTCCCTTCCCTCTGCAATCTTCTGGATGATTCCACGTCCCTGGGATGAGAAACAGGTATAGAGCATGCCGGTTTTCCTGTACCAGGCAAGGATGCTTTCATCCATCACCTGAATGGTGTCATCACCCCATGAATCCCGGGTACAGGCAGCAAGAGAAAACTGCATCTGAGACATGGAGAACTGCACTTTTCCGTGTTTTGCAGCCCAGTTATTGGCTTCTTCAATACGCTGTACAGACCAGTTGGAAACACCTATGTTCTTCATAAGTCCGGCATCAATATAGGAGTTTGCAAAGTCAATAAGTTCCGCAACCGGAATATCAGGATTGTCCCTGTGAAAGAGCCACCAGTCCGGGACCGTACCAAGCTGGTCCAAGGACTGCATTATGTCATATTTCAGAGCTTTCTCAGTTATTCTTGATTGATGAAAATCAGTTCTTGGAGGGTGTCCGCCCTTGGTGATTATGATGTACGAGGAACGGTCCAAATCCCTCAGATGCTTCCCTACAAGAACCTCCGATGTTGAAGGAGTATCAGGCCTCTGCTGCCCATAACAACAGGCGGTATCAAATACGTTTCCTCCAAAGGCAAGATAGGAATCCATTGCCGCTCTTGCAACGTCAGACGGGATAGTCTCTCCGTAGTGATCACAACCGAGAACTACACGGGCAAACTTCTTGTTTTCAGATAAATCAAGGTACTTCATTGTCTTTATTCTAGTTGATTTATCTTCCACCGGTATAGACAACGAATGCTATGAAAAAGAAAATCAGCAACAGAAAAAACAGCATTGAACTTCTCAAGCAGCGCTATGAACTTGATGAAGAAAACAAGTTATTTGACATAAACCTCAGACTGGACAACCTTGATGAGCTGGTAGAAAGGTCTGTTTCAACAGACAAAAAACTTTTTCTCAACGAAGATGCAGATGACTTTATCCTTCACTACCTTAGAGATATTCCGTCAGGATACAAATGCAACATGACACTTCATATTGCCGACTACGAGGGCTACGAGAAGAAAGAAGTCATGAACGCCTTCAAAGACATGGTGGAACTGAACAAAATCAGGTTCAAGAAGGAAAACAGGAAGAAGATAGCTCTTGTAATTCTTTTAGTAGTTGCAGGTCTGGCTTTCATTGTCATGAGTAAGACTCTGCTTGCAGGTTTGTTCAACAGCGCAACAATGAATTCAATTGTTGAAGAAACAGTAGACATTATCGGCTGGGTTTTCATCTGGGAAGCAGTAACACTCCTGTTCCTCAACCCGTCTGAAATCCTTAAGAACGCCAGGGAAATAGTGTTCAAACTGAAATCGTTCAAACTGAAGTAATATGCAGATTATTTGCATATTCTCCTTAACAATCTGCATATAAACTGTTAAAATACATGCAGATTATGAAGCATTACGATTATTCTTTTCTGCGAAAAATAAACATCCCTGTCAGTTTTATGAACTTTACCAACGGCATCTTTGAGCTCAAAACAGAGGAAAAAGCGAAAAGACACCAATACCCTGAACTCTTCACAGCACTGCAGAAAATAGCGATTATCCAGTCTGTAAAAGGCAGTAATGCCATTGAAGGCATTGTGACTACAGATAAACGCATTGAAGAAATAGTCAACAAAAGCTCTTCTCCCCTAAACCATAATGAACAGGAAATTGCAGGATACAGAGATGCTCTGAATCTTATTCACACAAGAAACACCAATCTGTCTTTCAATGAAGAATTAATTCTGAACCTTCACAGGATTATGTTCAGCTATACGGACCTTCCGTATGGGGGTCAGTATAAAAAGGAAGATAACGTTATACGGGTAACGTACTCAGACGGAACAAGCCAGGTCAGATGGGTACCTGTTTCTGCAAAAGAAACCCCCAAAGCAATGGAGCAACTGATTCTGGCTTACATGGCAGCCAGAGATGACTCGTCAATCAACCAGCTTCTTCTTATCCCGTGTGTGATTCTTGATTTTCTCTGCATACACCCCTTCCGTGATGGAAACGGCAGAATAAGCAGGCTTTTGTCACTTCTGCTTCTTTACAAAGCTGGATTCGACATCTCCAGATATATATCTTTTGAAGAACAGATTAACTCAGTGAGGGGAAAATACTATGAAGCATTGAGGCAGTCCTCTATGGGATGGCATGAAAACCAGAACGATTATATTCCCTTCATGGGCGATTTTCTCTGGGCTCTTTTCCTCTGTTACAAGGAACTGAACAAACGTTTTCTGACTTTGGGAACAGAAAAGGTCAACAAGAAAAAGCGCATTGAAGAAACTGTTTTGAACGCATTCTTACCAATAAGCAAAAAGGAGATACAGGAAATGCTTCCTGATGTCTCACCTACAACAATTGAACAGGTCTTAGGCTCAATGCTGAAAGATGGGTCAATTGAGAAAGTCGGTTCAACACGTGGGGCAAAATATATCAAGGCAATGTGATAATCAGAAGGTTTCGGCACACTTGCACAGGAAACAAGCATCAGTACAACAAGAAGTCCTACAATCGTATTCAGTATAAAGCCCACTTGAATGACAGTCTGAGGAACTGGTTCATGGCGCATCCGAATCCGCCAAAGAGGATCTTTGCAATATCACTCTTATCCATTTCCGTTGAAGAAAGATAGAACAGAGTCCATGATGCAGCATCATTGCTGATAAGTGAGAGCGGCAAAGCCAGAGGAATACCTGCATTCAGGTTCATTCCGAACTTATCGCTGAACTTGTAGTTCATACCAACAGATGCTCCAAGAAGTCCTGCAGCCGAAATATTGCCCTTGTCAAAGAAGACAAGAATATCTTCCTGAAGACCAAGGCGGAGCTGGAATTTGTTTCCGTTTACTGCCTTGAAATAAGGGTTAACCATGACACCGGGGAGAAGGAATTTCACAAATTTGAAATCTTCTCCATTTGAAACGGAGTCAAGAGTTCCAAGTATTGCAGAGAAAACCGGAAAACCAAGAGATCCTTCAAATCCAAAGCAGTCAGACTCAGTGTCAACAATCACACTTGTGTTGAGATAGTTCACTGAAACTCCGAGAGAAGTACTTGCGGAGAATGCAGTTGACAGAACAATCAGTGATAAAACCAAGATAATTATACTCTTTTTCATAATTTAATAATAACTATATAAAAATCACGGAGCAATAGGCTTCATTTTTCAACAAAAACCATGATACAATTGGCCCATGTCAATCATCAGCAAGTGGAAAGCAACAATCGACCGCAGAACTCAGAGAGAGAAAATGCTGGACGAGTTCAGTGAAGTCAAGAATGTCCCCATATGGGGATTCTTTCTGCTTCTGGCGCTCTACTTTGTAGGAGCTATCCTTGTAAACGGTTCATCTACCTCAGATAGGGTAATCTTTCTTTTGGGACGTCCCATGCCTATCAGAACGCTTACAGGAGCTTTTTCATCACTGTTCAACCTCTGCGTCATTTTGATGGTTGTCATCTATAAGAAACCCGGCTTTATTGTTTCAATTGTTACACTGATTGCCCAGTACCCTACTCTGATAATCAACCTTGTACATGGAAACATCAACGTAATTCCCGGTTTCTTTACCAACTCATTGATCATCGTTACGATTACCATTCTGTACAGATTCATCAAGAACAGGGACAGGTACCAGGTGAAGATGCGAAACCTGGCGGTTACAGACCGTCTGACGGGTCTTCCCAACCGCTTTGCCGCATCGGAGCTTTCTGATGCCAGAATCAAAAAGAATGAACCCTTCGGTTTTGCAATTGTCAGCCTGAACAACTTCAAAGGCATAAGCAATGCACTTGGCCAGCAAACAGGAGACCAGATTCTCATCCAGGTCGGAAAACGTTGGCAGGACCTTGCTGAATCTGGAAAAACCGGAACACGTGACTTTGTTGCCTTCAGAAAGAACAACGAGTTTGCAATCATTGTCAGTGACTATGTATCAGAAGATGAACTGAAGAGCACACTGGAGTGCTACGAAGAAGCCCTGAGGGAAAAGCTGATTATTGACAACTGTGACTTTGCTCTCTCAGCAAGCATCGGTTATTCATCCTTCCCTGAAGATGCATACGATACCGAAACTCTTGTGAACAACGCATACACGGCCATGTACAAGGCCTATGAAACCACTCATTCAGGATGTGTTGTCCGTTTTACACCGGATATTGTAAAGAACGACACATCAATTGAGATTGAACGCAAGATCAGGCATGCCCTTGAAAACAACCAGGTTTACTTCAACCTCCAGCCTCAGTATGACATGAAACACAAGCTCAGAGGCTTTGAGGCTCTTGCAAGAATCAAGGATGTAAACGGAAAACAGATAAGTCCCGTAGACTTCATCCCCGTAGCTGAGAAGGCTGGCCTTGTAGACAGCATTGACCGTGAGGTATTTTCAGCTTCTGCAAAGTTCTTCGGAAGTCTTCTCAAGAAAACAAAGGCAGATTTGATTCTGAGCGTAAACGTTTCAGTACACCATCTTCTGCGCATGAACTTTATTGAAGAACTGAAAGAAACCCTTGCTTCAAGCGGTCTTCCTGCCAAGAATCTTGAAATTGAAATTACAGAATCAGTAATGATTGAGTCTGTTGAAAAAGCCATGGACCGCATCAAACAGATCAAGGCCATGGGCATAAGCATTGCTATTGATGACTTTGGAACAGGCTACTCTTCTCTCAGTTACCTCAGTTCCTTCCCTGCAGATGTGCTTAAGATTGACCGTTCCTTCATTGTCAACATGGGTTCTGGAATGGCAGCAAAGAGCTATGTAGCTGCAATCATTGCCATTGGTCATATCATGAAGTACAAGGTTATTGCAGAGGGTGTTGAGACCCAGAGCCAGCTTGATGATCTTGGAGAGGCCGGAAACGATTACATTCAGGGCTTCCTGTGGGGTAAGCCGCTGGAACCGGAAGAAGCTTCCAAACTTGTATCAGAGTATTAATAAAGAAAGAGGGTTGAACCGGATGATTCAACCCTCAATTCATATTCAAGCAATTATTACTGAACTTCCAGACTACCCTGACCTATCAGGTTTGTAGACTCCTTGTCAAAGACACATACCTGGTTGCCGATGATGTCACAGTTGATAGGCTGGTCAACCTTATAGTCAATTGCGCCGAATACAACTGAAGAAATCAGCTCGCCGTTGAGCATAACCTTTACGGTTGTCTCCATACCTGCCGGCAGTGTTGAATATGCAAGAGCATGAATCTTTCCACTGTCTGTGATTGTGAAGAACTCAGGTCTGATACCCAGAACAACTTCTCTGTCACCTGCATCAAAGGCCTCATTGGGTTTGAAGTGAGCCTTGACACCAAGGAACTCAACATCATAGCCCTTGCCCTTCTTCTCAAGTTTGGCAGGAATGAAGTTCATTGTCGGGTTACCTACAAAGTCTGCAACAAAGAGGTTCTGCGGGCGCTTGTAAACCGTAAGAGGCGGCTCGTACTGCTGCAGTACACCCTTGTTGATAAGACAGACCTTTGTTGCAAGAGTCATTGCTTCCAACTGGTCATGGGTAACGTAAACGAAGGTTGAGTTGGAGTCTGAGTGAAGTCTCTTAAGCTCCGTTCTCATCTCACTTCTGAGCTTAGCATCAAGGTTTGACAGAGGTTCGTCCATGAACAGAACCTGGGGCTTCGGAGCAAGCGTTCTTGCAATTGCAACACGCTGCTGCTGTCCGCCTGACAGCTCTGCAGGATAGCGCTGTACAAACTCTTCAATCTTGAGCATTTCCAGCATCTCCTGGACGCGGACCTTAATGTCTTCCTTCTTCCACTTCAGGTTTTCAAGACCGAAGGCTATGTTCTGATAGACCGTCATGTGAGGCCACAGGGCATAGTTCTGGAAGAGGAATCCGATGTCTCTCTTGGCAGGAGAAATGTTGATTCCCTTGTCTGCATCAAAGACAACCTTGTCTCCGATTGTTATACGTCCTTCAGTAGGCGTTTCAAGACCTGCAATCATTCTCAGGGTTGTGGTCTTTCCGCATCCTGACGGACCGAGCAGGGTTATGAAGTCCCTGTCTTCTATGACCATGTTAAGGTCATCTACTGCTATGAATTTTTCAAAACGTTTTGTAACGTGTTCCAATCTGATCTGCGGCATTATCAACCTCCAACACCTTTGTCTATGCTTGCACCTGTAAGCTTGTTTATAAGCAGATTGACCGCAAGAACGGTAACTACAATAAGCAGGTTCAGTGCATTGGCTGACTGGTCACACCATACCTGCCAGTACTCCAGCAGTGTTGTCATCAGGTAGATTGAACCGGATGACAGAAGTGTGAACAGTGAAAGTTCTCTCATACAGGAAGTGAACGGAAGCAGATAGCCTGAAATGAATGTGGACTTCTGTATGGGGAATATGATTCTGAGCATTCGCTTCCACCAGGAAACGTTTACTATGACTGCAGCTTCCTCAATTTCTCCGGAAAGCTGAAGCATGGCATTGATTCCGCTTCTGGACGCAAACGGAAGGTATTTTATTGAACCGACAAGAATGAGAAGAGTCATTGTCTTGCTCAGCCCAGTCTTCATTCCAATTGCAAGGAAGGCTGCACCAAGTGCCATAGAAGGCATCAGGTAAGGCAGGAATGCAAGGTTGTCTGCTGTCTTTGCAAGTCTTGAACCCCTTCTCTTGGCTACTGCGTAACCGATCAGGATACCGAAGGTTCCTGCAAAGAATGCACAGGAAATGGAAAGGACAAGGCTGTTCTTGAATGAAGCCCAGACCTGGGGTTCGTAGAACAGACCGTGAATTCCGTTGTTCAGAGGATAACCCGGATCAATCCAGAACTTCAGGGTCAGTTTGCTGAAATCTCCCGGTACTACCGTGCAGGACTCAAGTGCAAAACTTACCAGCGGCATGAATGAGAAGAACAGACACAGGAGAACAATTATCACTGCAAGGATGTTGCTCCATACACCGAGCTTGATGTATGAAATCTGTCCGCTCTTTCCTGTAACCGTTGTGAAAGACCTTCTGCTGCTTGTCACATACTGGTTGATTCCAAGAATTGCAAGACCGAAGACTATCATGAAGATAGCCATAATATAACCCTGTCCGTACCAGCCGCTGTTTATGAACTGTCTCAGCGTCGTGGTCAGTACGGTGAATCCACTTGTTCCGCCCAAGAACTGAGGAACAGCGTATGCACTCATACTGCTTGAGAAGACCAGCAGGAATGTTGAAAGCAAGGCGGGAAGAACAATGGGAAGTGTAATCTTCTTTATTATTCTTGCCCTTGTGGCTTTCAGAATTGTTGCAGCCTCTTCAAGGTTTGCATCCATGTTTCTCAGGATTCCTCCGATGAGAATATATGCAAACGGGGCATAGTGCAGTCCCAGTACTATTGCACAGGGAACAAGGCCGTAGACAAATGATTCAGGGACCTTGATTTTGGTCAGATAGTACAGCATTCCGCTCTGGTAGTTTCCAATATCAGGATTCTGGAAAAAGTTCTTCCAGAATGTTGCAATTGTCCAGGACGGCATGATGTACGGGAAAATGAATACTGATGATACGAACTTCTTTGCCTTTATATCAGTTCTGGTAATAAGGAATGCAACCGTTCCTCCGTAAATAATTGCTATTACAGAGGCAAGAGTGGACATAAGTAACGCATTCTTGAGCGGAACCCAGAAATATGTTGAACTCACGTCGGAGAAGAGCATTCTCTTCCAGTGGAAAGATGTAAAGGAACCTACTCTCTTACCCATCAGTTCGGGATATAGAAGGTCTGAAATATTGACCGTGATGGTATCAATAAGAAGGAGTATGAGAGGATAGAGTGTAAAGAAGCCCAACACCAGAACTGTAACAGTCAGGATGATGTTGGCAGGATTGGAGAAAAAATCCCTTACCCGGAACATCTTTTTCTTCAAAGACGTAGCCATTGAAACTCCTCAACAACAAACAAAGTAACAAAACAAGGGCAGACTGTCTCTGCCCCCGTTTTAAAGAAAACTCAGTTAAATCACTTTTTAGCGATTGCTGCGTTTATGAAGTCTACAACTGAAGACTTGTTTGCCATGATGTAGTCTGCATTTTCTGCAACAAGGCAATTTCTCCAGAATGTAATGGGCTGGTCACCTTCAGAGGCACCGATGTCGGAACTTGATGAATAAGCACCCATGGTTGTTGTTGACGGGCCGCCCCAAGGCTTGAAGCCTTCTTCAGTCATCAGGTAGTTGATGAACAGCATTGCTGTATAGGGTCTGGGACCGCTGGTTGCAATCTGTGCATACAGGGGATACATGAAGCCGGCAAACGGCTCAACAGAAGAAGCCTGGAATGCACCGACTGAAAGGTTACCCTTAATGCTTGCATCAAGGTCTCTGGTCTTTGAAAGTACGAACAGACCGATATTGCCTGCGCTGTCTGCCTTGGCCATTGTCTGACAGATTGTTGTGTCTGAAGAAATGGAGAAGTTACAGTTGGCAATAAACTCTGCTATCCACTTGAAACCTGCGTTCTTGTAAGCACCGAGAGCAATTTCCTTTCCATAGTATGATCTGTAAGCATCTGCAAGTCTTGCAGCCCATTCAGGAGATGTACACATAATCAGGAAGTTCATGTTTACCATCTCTGATGCGGGGTTCTTGAAGAAGATGCGGCCTTTCATTGCGGGCTCTGTCAGCTCCCATACGTTCTTGACAGCAGGAACATTGTCTCCGAGGTTGTTCCATATGAACAGCTTGTTGATGTACTGGTGTACAAGAGGTACAAGGTCTCCCTCTGCTACCTTACCCTTGATTGATGCGGGAACATAGTTTGACATGATTGTTGTGTTCTTTCTGTAAAGCTGAAGCTGAGCTCCGTCCTGGATCAGAACCATTGAAGCTGCTTTGGAAGTTGAACCTGTGGATTCCTGCAGCAGGGTTGTGAAAATCTGGGAATCACCCATTTTTGATCCGGATGCATTGGACTCTGAAAGACCGATCTGTGCACCGTACTTCTTTACAAAGTTGGTTACAGCACTGGCAATACGTGATGAGTTGCCGTAAGCAATGAAATCACCTGATTCTTCTTTTGCAAGGGCAATCAGTTCTGCCTCAGACAGTGACTGACCCTTTACAATCTTGTCAGCAACAGCATTGCTGACCTGTTCACCAGCACCGTTTGCAAATACTGAACATGCAAGTAAGACTGCTATCAGGAGCAGCATTGAAAGTTTCTTCATATTGTCTCCTTTTCCGCTTAAGCGGCTGTTTTCAACTAAAATTTTACCACCGCTTTTTCGAGGCGTAAAATAAAAAACGAATTATTGTGCAAAGTTGACACCCGTGCGCATGCGCGTATAAAATTTTCTCGAAATCGAGGTGTGTTAAATGGCTGAGAAAAAGACATCTTCACTTACAATGGCATCTTACGGCGTAGGAGAGTTCCTTGCAGAGTTCCTTACCGGCGCATACGGCATAATGGTCTATTACTTCTATGAATCCGAAATGCATCTGGATGCACTCTATGTAACAATTGCAACGGTTATCTACTCAATATGGAACGCCGTAAACGATCCCCTTATCGGCTACATTACCGGGAAGAGCAACAGATTCACAAAGAAGTTCGGACGCCACACCCCGTGGATTCTTTCAGGCCTTCTTTTCTGCTCTCTTGCATACGTTGGAATCTTTGCAGTCCCCTCCTGGGTTCAGGCAAGTCCCGTAAGGCTCTTCTTCTGGATGGTCGTCTTTGTCTGTCTTTATGACGGATGCTACTCACTGTGGGAAGTAAACTATCAGGGAGTCTTCCCCAACAAGTTCAGAACCACAGAGGAAAGATCAAAAACCGCAGTCATAGCCACTTCAATCGGCGTTTTCGGAATTGCACTGGGGGCAGTTCTTCCCCCGCTCTTCTACTCCTACGGCAAGCCCGAAAGCTTTGCAATCAGCGCCTTGATAATCGGTGCAATCGGCCTTGTCGGAGCCGTTCTCATCAGAAGAGGCGTAAGGGAAACTCCCGAGATGAAAAAGAGCAAGGAGATTGTTGAGCAGCAGGACGAGCTGGGCTTTTTCAAGAGCCTCTCACAGTCCCTCAAACACAGGGAATTCCTTGCTCTGCTTCTCATGCTTTTCTTCTACCAGAGCGCATGTATGTGCATGACAGGCTCTGTCAACTACGTTGTAAGCGGAGTTCTCGGAATGAAGAGCTCGGCTACAACTCCCATCTTTGCCGGAATGCTGGTAGGCGCCCTTGTATCAATCCTTGTATGGCGTCAGGTTGCCAAGCGCATCCGCAACAACAACCAGAAACTTCTGGTAATCACCAGCTTTGCAATGGCCGTTGCCTGCAGCGCCATGTTCTTTGCAAACTCCCAGATTACCTTTGCAGTCGGTATGTTCGCCTGGGGTCTGGGCTTCGGAGGTTTCTGGACCTTCATGACTCCGGCTATGGCCGATGTCGTTGACTCTGTAGTTGTTTCCGAGAAACGCAGAGAAGACGGTGTTCTGATGGGGGTCCGTGCCTTCTTCATGCGCCTTTCCTACACAAGCCAGGCCATTGTCTTCTGGCTCTGCCATAAGGCAACAGGCTACGATTCCACAGTTTCCGGAATCCAGGCTCCCCTTGCACGCACCGGTATCAAACTCCACATTTCACTTGTTCCTGCAGTCTTCTTTGTAATTGCAGCAATGTGCATGCTCTTCATAAACACACTCACTCCCGAAAAGGTTGAGTCCAACAAGGAAGAGCTGAGGAAACTGGGACTGTGATTACCGACAAACTGCCTGGCTTCAAAGCACGGCTTTCTGAAATTGATGCCTCACTTTCCGACCCTCAGATTATGAAGGACATGAACGCCTACAAAGACCTGATGCAGGAACGTAGCCGTCTTGTTCCGGTTGTTGAGGAAATTGAAAAACTTCAGAGCCTCCAGAACGAACTTGCAGACAACCTTGAGCTTTCCAAAGACAGTGATGAAGTCATTGCCCAGATGGCAAAAGAGGAAATTACCCGCATAGAAGCCCTGATTCCCGAATGTGAAAACCGCTGCAAGGTTCTTCTCATTCCACCGGATCCCCTTGAGGGAAAGAACATCATCATGGAAATAAGGGCCGGTACAGGTGGCGAAGAAGCAGCACTGTTTGTCTCAGACCTTCTCAGAATGTACGCCTACTACGCCCAGAGCAAACACTGGAGTGTTTCTGAAATCAGTTCAAATCCCACCGAACTTGGAGGATACAAGGAAGTAATTCTCTCCATAAGCGGAAAGGAAGTTTACGGAAACCTCCGCTGGGAAAGCGGTGTACACAGGGTTCAGAGGGTTCCTGAAACAGAGTCCGGCGGAAGAATACATACATCGGCAGTAACCGTTGCGGTACTGCCGGAAGCTGAAGCTACAGAGGTCGAAATCAGACAGGAGGACCTTAGAATAGACGTCATGCGCGCAGGAGGCCCGGGCGGTCAGTGCGTAAACACCACCGAAAGCGCCGTAAGAATAACCCACCTGCCCACAGGCCTTGTTGTAATCTGCCAGAACCAGAAGTCCCAGCTTCAGAACAGGGAAGAGGCAATGCGCGTACTGCGTTCAAGACTGTACGACCTTGAGGCAAGCCGCAAGGCAGAAGAAAGGGCCCAGGAGAGGCGCAACCAGGTTGGCTCGGGAGACAGAAGCGAGCGCATCAGAACCTACAACTTCCCCCAGAACAGGCTTACCGACCACAGAATCAACCTTACACTCTACAACCTGGATCTGATTATGGAAGGCAGGCTTGATGACGTAATAGAGCCGCTTAAGATTGCGGCAGGAGAACAGGCACTGAAGGAGGCAAAATGACCCTTTCAGAGTGCCTTGAGCGCCTTTCCGACCTTCCAGACCTTGACAGAAGAATAATCCTAAAAGAAGCTGCGGGCCTCTCAGACACAGATCTGATCATCCACAAAAACCGTGAATTATCACCCTCTGAATGCGAGACCATTTTCTCATACGCAGACAAGCGCAGGGAGGGCACTCCCCTTGCCTACATACTCGGACACTGGGGTTTCAGATACAACACCTTCCTCACCCCCGAGGGAGTTCTTGTTCCAAGACCTGACACTGAGGTTCTTGTAGAGAGTGTTCTCAAATGCAGTTTCTCAAATGACATTATCAGAATTCTCGATATGTGCGCAGGCACGGGCTGCATAGGAATAAGCACCGCTCTGGAATTTGCAGAAAAGCACGAAAAACTGAGCATTGAACTTCACCTTTCGGACCTGAGTCCTGTTGCTTTTGAAACCTTTTCAAAAAACGCAGAATCGCTTATCCACAGCAACAGAATCAAGGTTTTTCTGCACAAGGGAAACCTGTTTGAACCGTTTGAAAAATCGGGTCTGAAGTTTGATCTTATCCTCACCAACCCGCCCTACATTCCAAGCAGTGTAATCCCCTCTCTTGGCAAGGCTGTTCTGTCTGAACCGCTTCTTGCACTGGACGGCGGAGAAAGCGGTCTTGAGTTCATTGAAAAAGAGATTGCCGCCATGGTTCCCTACCTTTCTGAAAACAGTGCTGTCTTCATGGAGATTGGCTATGACCAGGGCAAAGCTGTTTCTTCTCTTTTCCACGCTTCGGGCTTCGGAAGTACTGAAGTCATTAAGGATTACGGCAACAACGACCGAGTTGTCAAAGCCTCTTTTAAGTAGTATAAGGATTCTATGAACGAGGAACTGATCAATAAATTCCTAGCCAAAACCTCTGTTTACAGCCCGGAAGACCGCAAGAAGATTGAAGATGCGGCCTGGTATGCAAACGAGAAGCATATTGATCAGAAACGTAAGAGCGGAGAGCCTTACATTATCCACCCCGTTGCAGTTGCCGAAACCCTTATCCAGCTTAACATGGATGCCGACACCGTCTGTGCAGGCCTCCTGCACGATGTTGTTGAAGATACAGGCACAACAGCCCAGGAAATTGAAGAACGCTTCGGAGCCAATGTAAGGGACCTTGTTGAAGGCGTTACCAAGATTGCCAACATAAAGAGCCTCTCCAAGAGTGCGGCGGAAGCTGAGACTATAAGAAAAATGTTCATTGCCATGAGCAAGAACATGCCTATCATCATAATCAAGCTGTCCGATAAACTGCACAACATGCGTACCCTCCAGTACATGAACCCGGTAAGGGCAAAGGAAATTGCCCAGGACTGTCTGGACATCTACGCTCCCCTTGCAGACCGCTTAGGTATCGCATGGATGAAGGCCGAACTTGAAGACCTGAGCCTTAAGATCCTCAAGCCTGAAACTTATAAATACATTCAGGACTACCTGCTTTCAAAGCAGGAAGAAAATACAGAGTACCTTGAAAAGGTAAGACAGAAGATTTCATCTGCCTGCATCAACGCAGGTATCAAGGGAATCAAGATTACAACAAGACTCAAGCACATCTACTCCATCTACATGAAGATGAAGAAGAGACGTAAGGAAATTGATGAAATTTTCGACATCCTTGGTGTAAGAATCCTCTGTAACTCTGTCCCCGAGTGCTACACCCTGGTTGGAATCATCCACCAGTTGTGGCCACCCATGGAGGGACGTTTCAAGGACTACATTGCCATGCCCAAGGCCAACAACTACCAGAGCCTTCATACAACAATCATGGCAATGAACGGAACCATCCTCGAGGTCCAGATCCGTACCTACGAAATGGACCAGATAGCTGAATACGGTGTTGCATCACACTGGGTCTACAAGGCACAGTCCGGAAGTGACAGTGACCAGAGCTGGGTAAACATGGACAGCCGCCAGCTTTCCAGAATTGCCACAAAGCTCAAGAACTGGAACACCGAGATTGAGCAGAGCGAATCCTTCATGCAGGACCTGAAGAGTGAGCTTCTGAAGGATACAATCTACGTCTTTACCCCCAAGGGACAGGCAATCGAACTTCCCCTCGGCTCCACTGCTCTGGACTTTGCCTACAACATCCATACAGAAGTTGGAAACCACACTGTTGCCGCAAAGGCCAACGGTTCCATCATTCCCCTTGCCCAGCCTCTTGAGAACACACAGGTTATTGAAATCATAACCCAGAAGAACGCCCACCCGAAGGTAAACTGGCTCAAATATGCCCACACAACCTCTGCAAGGCGCAAGATCAGAAACTGGCTGAACAAGTACGATGAGAACCTGGTCATTGAGAAGAACATCATTGCAAACCGCAAGGATATTGAAGAGGCAATCAAGGAAGAACCCCCTGCAGAGCCCGCTCCGCTTAAGGATTCCGACATAATCCGCTCTGTCTCTGACAGGTCCAGAAGCACTGTAACAGTTGGCAGAAACAAGAACGTAATGATTTCAATTGCACAGTGTTGCAACCCTGTTCCCGGTGATCCGATTGTAGGCTACATCTCAAGAGGACGCGGAGTTATCATCCATAAGACTGACTGCCCCAACCTGGTTCACATGGCCGAGATTGACCAGCGCAAGATTCCCGTTGAATGGGAAGCTGGAACAGAGACCATCACCAAGCGCTTCCTTGTCACAAGCCGCAGAACCCAGAATCTGTTCAGTGAAATAGAAGGTGCAATCCGCAACTCTCACGGCCACCTTATCTCAGGCAGCCTTGTAGACGATGAGATTGGTAACCTCCAGGGCACATTCACAATGGAATGTGACAGAGAGGATGACTTCAAGAAGATAATCAAAGCCATCCGCGCAATCCCCAACGTAATCAACATCACCCCGGCCCCGATGGCATAACTTGCCGTCACTCCCGTACAAAAAAAAAGGAGCCTTCTTCCGAAAGCTCCCAGTTCCATCGGTTTTAAATATTATTATCTCTTTGCCCAGTTTCCGTTCTCAAAGATTTTGACTGTTCTTCCGTCGCGGCACTTGGCTGTGATGCTAAGGTCTGGACTTCCGATCATGAAGTCTACGTGGATGAGAGAGTCGTTGATTCCCATCTCTTTGCATTCTTCATCGCTGAACTTCTCAAATTCCTGGATACAGTCGTTGAAACCACTGCCGATTGCAAGGTGGCAGACAGCGTTCTCATCAAACAGAGTGTTGTAGAACAGGATTCCACTGTTGTTGATGGGAGAATCGTAAGGAACAAGGGCACATTCACCAAGGTAGCCGGAATTCTCGTCCATTGTAATCATCTTTGTAAGAAGTTCCTTACCCTGCTGGGCATCCCACTCAACTGCCTTGCCGTCTTTGAAGCGGATCCAGAACTTGTCAATCAACTCACCCTGATAAGACAGAGGCTTTGTAGCATAGACAATACCATCAGCCTTGCCCTTCATGGGAGATGTGAAGCATTCCTCAGTGGGGATGTTGGGATTGAAGTAGATACCCTGTCTGCTTCTCTCTCCGCCGCCCTGGAACTTGCCTCTGGGAATCAAGCCAACTGTGAAGTCGGTTCCGTTTGATGATTCATAGTGAAGACTTTCAATTCCAAGACCTGTAAGGTAGGCACAGTGCTCAAGAAGTTCATCATTGTGTTCCTTCCATGCCTTGTTGGGATCTTCATTGACACGGCTTGTCATAAGAATCTTTTCCCAAAGCTTCTCAATTGCCTGTTTCTTGGAAAGTTCGGGGAAGAGTTTCTTTGCCCACTTCTCTCCGGGAACAGCGGCAATACACCACTGATAGCGGTTTTCCATCTTGTCTCTGTAAGGCTTGAATGCCTTGTACATGCTCTGTAATGCATGTGTGTATTTCTTCTGGTTAATGCCCTTAAGTCCGTCGGGATCTTCTGACTCCAGATAGATTCTGCAGGGAAGAATCTCTGAATAGTGAGACATTCTTTCAATTTCCCATTTATCAACCGTACCAAGAGTCTTCATGCTCCTGTAGCGGGTATTGATCTTAGCAAGACCCTGGTATGTCCAGTTGACAACAACCTTGGATGCTCCGAGTTTATAACACTCCTCAACAACCATCTTTACAAATTCCGGCTGGTCGAGGTCTGCGGTAATAACAACTTCCTGTCCTTTCTGGACATTGACTCCTGTTTTAGCAATCAGGTTTGCATAACTTCTCAAAACTGACTTTTTCATTTTTAAACTCCCGCCCGATTATAGCACATAATGTTTCTGTTGTGATATCATCTGCGTATGCAGAAAGTATTGGTAGGGATGAGCGGAGGAATAGATTCCACCGTAGTTGCATGGATGCTCAAGAAACGGGGTTATCAGGTAACGGGAGTCACCATGTCTATCTGGAAACCGGACAGACCGTTCCACGGAGACCCCAACCGCGATTCCTGTTTTGCCCCCTCTGAGAAGCATGACATTAAAAAGACAAAAGCTCTATGTGACAGGATAGGAATTGAGCACATAGTGCTCGATATCTCCGACCTTTACGAACAGACCGTTCTCAAGAACTTCAGGGACGAATACCTCAGTGGCCGCACACCTAACCCCTGCGTATGGTGCAACCAGAAGATCAAATTCGGCGCCATGGTCGATATCGCCCGTGAAAAGGGCCTGGACTTTGATTATTTTGCAACAGGCCACTATGCAAGGATTGAGAAACTTGGAGAGCGCTATGCTCTGAAGAAGGGCCTCGATGCAGCAAAGGACCAGAGTTACTTTCTCTACCGTCTGAGCCAGAAACAGCTTTCAACAACACTCTTCCCTCTTGGCTCCTACACAAAAGACCAGATAAGAAAGATTGACCTTGAAAACGGCTTCCACCCCGAGAACCAGACAGAGAGCCAGGACTTCTACAGCGGTCCTTATTCAGACCTTCTGGGCGTTGAGGCAAAGACAGGAAACATTGTGGACACAAAGGGTAAAGTCCTTGGAAAGCACAACGGAATGTGGAACTACACAATAGGTCAGAGACGCGGTCTCGGAATTGCTGCGGACAGACCCTTGTACGTAATAGCACTCAGACCTTCACGCAACGAAGTTGTTGTAGGCTACGAGGAAGATACCAAGAACACAGTTGTTACAGCTGCCAACGTAAACTGGGTTGCTGTCTCGGGTCTTGAAAAACCTGTCCATGCAACTGCAAAAATCAGATCCGCAGGAAATGCCGCTTTGTGTACGGTCACCCAGCTTGAAGACGGCAGAATCCAGGCAGTTTTTGACAGTCCTGTAAATGCAGCAACATGCGGTCAAAGTCTTGTAGTTTATGATAATGACACCGTATTATGTGGTGGTATAATAGATAGCGCAGATTAAGGAGAAAACAAATGAGAGTTGTCATCCAGAAAAACTATGAAAACATGAGCAAGTGGGCAGCACAGCACATTGCAGATGCCATCAACGCACATAAAGAAGCCAGACCCTTCATTCTGGGTCTTCCCACCGGTTCATCACCCATAGGCGTCTACAAGGAACTTGCAGCAATGAACAAAGCAGGCAAGGTTTCCTTCAAGAACGTTGTTACCTTCAACATGGATGAATACGTAGGACTTCCCGAGTCACACCCCGAGAGCTACCACTCCTTCATGTTCTCAAACTTCTTCAACTTCATAGACATCCCCAGAGAGAATATCAACATCCTCAACGGCAACGCTCCCGACCTCAAGGCCGAGTGCCAGCGCTACGAGGACAAAATTAAGTCCTACGGCGGAATTGACCTGTTCATGGGTGGTATCGGTGTTGACGGACACATTGCATTCAATGAGCCCTTCAGCTCTCTTGTCTCACGCACAAGACAGAAGACCCTCACAACAGACACAAGAATTGTAAACTCACGCTTCTTTGACAACGATCCTGAAAAAGTTCCCGCAACTGCTCTCACAGTCGGTGTAGGAACTGTCATGGATGCAAAGGAAGTAATTATCCTGATCAACGGTCACAACAAGGCCAGAGCTCTTCAGCACACAGTTGAGGAAGGTGTTTCACAGATGTGGACATGCAGCGCACTCCAGCTCCACCCCAAGGCAATCATTGCCTGTGATGAAGCAGCCTGCGATGAACTGAAGGTTTCAACCTATCGTTATTTCAAGGACATCGAGAAAAAGAACATCCTGTAAAAAAGGGATATATTGACAAAAGCCGAAAAATCAATAAACTTTGACTATCGGAAGGGATCTTGGTGAAGCTGGTTATCACGCCACCCTGTCACGGTGGAGGCCACGGGTTCGAGCCCCGTAGATCTCGAAGAAAAAATGGAGCTACAAATCGTAGCTCCAATTTTTTTATAATCGCTTCAAGAGATCCATTAATGATTTTTCATCTTCGTTAACATTGATTTCAAAAGCCTTCTTTCCAGCATCTTTGATTGATGCTCCGATGTGATATAAAGCTTTTTTATCAAGAATCAGAAACCTGTCATGAAATTCGTCTGTGTATTTAATATCAAGCTGTCCATATTGTTTTTGAAAAGCATAGATTTCCTTTTCTGTCAGATTGCAATTCTTCTTGATTGTGTATATTTCAACTAGAACCCTAGTTGCTTTTTTTGACAACATATCTAAGGTTCCTTTATCTACATAGTTATCAATGAGAATCATCGATTCCTTTGCCTTGCCAATTATTTCTTCAATACAACTAACGGAGTCCCACATCTGCCCCTTAAAGAAGATTACCGCCTTGTTTTCTTTTGGAGTTTCAAGTTGTTTGAACAAATAGTTTATCTTCTCATCAGATTCAAGTTGCTTAATCTCTATACGGTCGAGGCGTTGAAAAACTACAGCATTTTCCTTAAGATAGTGACGCATAGCAACAAATGCATCCATTATGTTTATGCTCACCTGAACAGCTACTCTACTTTTCAAAACAGCAGAGAGCATTGCAATTCCTTCCTGAGTAAATACATGAGGCAAATACTTAATGTTTGATCCTCGTCCAGATTTGTCGTTCAAGGTCACAAATTGTGACCTTGAACATGGAACTTCTTCTTTCAAAAGCCGAAAACAATAACGTTCTGGAAACCTCAACGAATTACGTTTTACAGCCTGATTCAAAACCTTAGTTTCAACCCCATACAGCTCTGCAATATCCGAATCCAACATAACCTGAACACCTCGAATAATGTGAATTCTATCCTTAATATTTGAAACATCTGATAACTCGTTCATTTTGCCTCCTGCCAGGGCATTATGCCCCGCACCTATATAATGGTTCGACAACGGGAAAAACTTTCACGAGTTGAGGGGTGTTTTGAAGACTGTTCGCTTATTTTTTCTTCTTTTTTGACAGTGCCTGGATTAATCTGCAGAGCAGGAAACCTGCTGCAACGCCTATCATGTCTATCCATACATCCAGAACCATGGCTCCACGGCCTGAGAGAATCTGGATACTCTCGTCTATGAAGGCTGTGATGAAGCCTGCAAGAATAACTGCTGCATGGTGTTTGTCCCAGTAGGCGGCAAGGAGGATGGATAGGATTGTATATTCTGTTATGTGGGCGGCCTTTCTTACGGCATTGCTGCTCATTCCATCAAGGCCGATGAAGTTCAGAATCGGGTTGATGATCTTCAGTCTGAGCCATTCGCTTTCCTGTGCGGATTCTCTTATGGGAATGGCACTGTGGCCCCAGATGAAGATGAGCATGATGATTATGAGAATTCTTATTGTTGCCTTTTTCATTTTAACCCTTGCTTTTCAGAATAATTATTATCGCCCCGCTTCCGCCGTCCTTGGCCTTGGGGTTGAAGTCAGCTTCACGCACTGCGGGATGGTTTCTGACAGCATTCACTATTTCGGGACGGATTAGGCTTTTTCCTCCGGGAGAATGAAGGCCCTTGCCTGTAATGATGCGGATTTTCCTAAGACCCTTTGAAGCAGATGAACTGATGAAGTCTGTTGCTGCGGGGACCGCCTCTTCAAACTTATAGCCATGGAGGTCCAGTTCATCCTGGGGACTCATTCTGCGGACTGTGTTTATCGTAAGAGAATTGTCCTTTGACTCTTCAGATTGAGAAGAGGCCATACGTTTCTGTATGGCCTTTTCTTCATTGTGGGATGACTCCCATTGACTGTAGATGTCCTTGAAATCCATCAGACGGTTCTGATATCAAGGCTCTTTGCCTTGGGTTTGACTATGCTGCGGACCTTCTCCTCATCGGCGTTCTGAAGCTTGAAGGTAAGGACCTTTGTGTCATCTGTAGGACCGTCAAGGGTTCCCAGAGACAGGATGTTGATTCCGGCCTTTGTAAAACTCTCTGAAAGTTCAGCCATTGTTCCTACCTTGTCCTCTACAAGGGCTTCAACACGCACACCTTCGTGCTTTGCTCCCAGCAGCTCAAGAAGAATCTTGAACAGGTCACTCTTGGAAACGATACCGATCAGGAAGCCGTCTTCCATGACAGGAAGACAGGACAGGTCGTTTTCAACCATGAGCCTTACAGCTTCTTCGATTGTTGTCTCCTTTGTGATTGTGTGGGGATTGCGGCTCATTATGTCTTTGACCTTAAGCCTTGAGAGAAGATAGTTTGATTCATAGGTGCTGAGCGTTGATGCCGGTGACGGTGCTGCAAGCAGGATATCCTTCTCCGAGATGACTCCTACAAGACGTCTGTCTTCATCAAGAACCGGAAGCCTGTGAACTTTTTCAGCCTTCATCTTGGCCTTTGCATCCGGAATGCTCATTTCGGGAGTTGCTACGCCAGGGTTCTTTTTCATTCTATCTGTAATAATCATCTGTTTTGCCCTCCACTAACTATGATAACACAACTCAGGCGCCCAGATAGGCCTTTTTTATATCCGGATCGGAAATAAGGTCTGCACCCTTGCCTGTCTTCACTATCTTGCCGGTTTCAAGAACATAGGCTCTGTCTGCAATTGACAGTGCAGCCTGAGCGTTCTGCTCAACCAGAAGGATTGTTGAACCGTTCTTGTGAAGGTCTTTGATAATGTCAAAGATAAGGTCAACAAGAAGCGGAGCAAGACCC
>Ga0265299_10002073_pt1 | contig 21199 bp, 31 predicted proteins | sample AusTroGonzalo_MG_4_FD_193485 | JGI IMG/M metagenome (GOLD analysis project Ga0265299, IMG submission 193485) | Bovine rumen microbial communities from tropical cattle in Woodstock, Queensland, Australia - Gonzalo_02 | ecosystem: Host-associated > Mammals > Digestive system > Stomach > Rumen ... | reverse complement strand
GGAGGACCCAACTGTCAGAAGAGAACAGCATCGCCTGGTCAGAAGGTAGGATTCCTGCCTCCTAAGAAGAAAGTAAGGAAGTGATTGCAATGGGAAAGAAGATTATTGCAGGATCGGCAAAAGCCTCAAGGAGGAAGTCCAGGAAGAAGGCGTCGGCAATCCAGGCACGCAGGAAGAAGGAGTTCCTGTACCGTGGATTCACGATGGAGGAGCTTCTCGCCATGCCTTTCGATGAGGTTCTCGGACTCATGCCTTCAAGGTCAAGGAGGACATACCTCCGCGGACTGAACTACGAGCAGCAGCTCCTGTTCGACAAACTGAAGGATGCAACAGAGCCCGTCAGGACACACCGCAGGGATTTGCCTATCATACCCCAGTTCGTGGGAAAGACCGTCAGTGTATACAACGGTCGCGAGTTCAAAGACGTAGAGATCAAGCCCGAGATGATCGGCTGCTTCATTGGAGAGTTCGTCATGACGAGGAAGCCTCCAGTGCACTCCGGACCCGGAGTCGGTGCTACCAGATCATCCAAGTTCATGCCGTTGAAGTGAGGTGTCAGATATGGTTAATTCAGGTTATACTGCAGTAGCTGACCCCGACACGACCGCGAAAGCACTCGGAAAGGAGATGCCCGTCTCCCCCAAGTTCGCTCGCGAGGTAGCGGGAATGATCCGCGGAATGAAGGTCGAGACAGCCCAGAAGGCTCTCGAGGAAGTAATCGAGAAGAAGAGGCCCGTCCCCCTTAAAAGATACAATAAGAGAGTATCTCATAAGGCAGGAGTCGGACCCGGAAGATACCCCGTGAAGGCAGCAAAGGCAATCCTCAGCGTACTCGACAGCGCTGCAAGCAACGCAGAGTACAAGGGATTGGACGTTTCCAACATGGCTATCGCGACAATATCCGTCTCAAGGGGACAGGTCATTCCTGGACACATGCCCAGGGCTCACGGCCGTGCCACCGAGTGGAACCAGGATACCGTCAACGTAGAAGTCATCATCCAGGAGGTTGAGTGAAATGGCAGCAGAGAGAAAGATCGTTGCCGAGTACGTCCGCAGGGTTCTCCTTAAGGAGTACCTCATGAAAGAGGTCAGCCGTGCAGGATTCGGAGGACTCGACGTCCAGAGGACACCCATGGGAACCCGTGTCATCCTCACGACAGAGAGGCCCGGACTCGTCATCGGAAGGCGCGGTCAGACAATCAAGAATCTGACCCAGGTAATTGAGGAGCAGTTCGGCTTCGAGAACCCCCAGATCGAGGTTCAGGAAGTCGAGAACGCAAGCCTCAACGCACAGATCATGGCCGAGAAGCTGGCCTTCTCCCTTGAGAGGGGATGGCACTTCCGCAGAGCAGGACACTCCACGGTCCGCAGGATCATGGATGCCGGAGCCCGCGGATGCTACATCATCGTAGCAGGAAAGCTTTCCGGACAGAGACACAGGACTGAGAAGTTCAAAGAGGGCAACATCAAGTTCTGTGGAGACACCAAGGCTCAGTTCATCGAGCACGGCTACGCCGTCGCCAAGCTGAAGATGGGTGTCATCGGAGTAACAGTCGAGATCATGGTCAAGGACGCAAAGATGCCCGCAGACATCACCGTCCTCAACAAGACCGAGGCGGCAGCAGCCTGCCCCGATCTCTTCGCAGCACCCGCAGTCGAGGCACCCGCCGAGGCTGAGGCAGTCAACGAGGAGGTGCAGTGATCATGGCATCGTTGAAAACAGCAGACATCAGGAACATGTCCGTCGAGGAGCGCAATCAGAAACTGAAAGAGCTCCGCGCCGAACTGATGCACGAGAGAGGAGTCTCCGCTATGGGAGGCGCCCCCTCGAGCCCCGGAGCCATCAAGGCTCTCAGGCTCAACATCGCACGCATCCTGACCGTCCAGAAGGAGGAGGAAAAGATCTGATGGCTGAGATTTGCCCAGTATGTGGATTGCCTAAGGAACTCTGCATGTGCGAGGAGATCGCACGTGAGCAGCAGACCGTAAGGATCTCAGTCGACAGCCGCAGATACGGCAAGATGGTCACAGTGATCGATGGAATCGATGAGAACGACATCGACATCGTGGATCTTGCCAAGCAGTTGAAGAACAAATGCGCCGCCGGCGGAACATACAAGGACGGACGCATCGAACTTCAGGGCGACCACAAGAAGAAAGTCAAGGCCGTCCTGGAGGAAATGGGATTCCGCACAGAGGTAAGATGAGAGATAATATCTTCATGAGAACTGAGTTCATCGGACTGGACGTGGAAGTGCTGTCTTCACCGTACTCGGGTATTTCCGGTAAGGTCGTCGACGAGACGAAGAACACGTTTACCATCGATTCGGCCGGAACTGAGAGAATGGTACCCAAACCAGGAAATGAATTCAGATTCACGTATGAAGGCAAGAATATCGACATCATCGGATCAAAGATAGTTTACCGACCAGAGGACAGAATCAAAAAGGTTAGGTGAATAAAATGACAGCAAAAATCAAGGACATCGGAATCGACGTCGTTCCTCCTACTTCGGAGTGCAATGACCCCAACTGCCCGTTCCACGGGACACTCGGAGTCAGGGGACAGACGATCGACGGAGTAGTTGCCACAGTCAAGATGAACAAGACTGTAGTCGTAGAGCGCAACTACCTCAGGTACATGCACAAGTACGAGAGATACGAGAAGAGGTCGAGCAGGTACGTGGCACACGCCGCACCCTGCCTCGGACTCAAGGTCGGCGACAGGGTCACCATCGCGGAATGCAGGCCCCTTTCAAAGACAGTGTCTTTCGCAGTCATCGAGAAGAAGGAGTGATTCGAATGAAGGGAATTGCTGGAAATCAGACAAGGGGACTTCAGAACGGATCCCAGCTCGATGTCATCGACAACACTGGAGCCAAAGTAATCGAGATCATCACAGTACCCGGTTACCACGGCACCGCAAGGAGGGTCCCCTCAGCAGGAGTGGGAGACCTCGTAATCGCATCGGTCAAGAAGGGAACGCCCCAGATGAGGAGACAGATCGTATTCGCGGTCATCGTCCGTCAGAGGCGCCCCATGAGAAGGCCCGATGGAACCATGGTCTTCTTCGAGGACAACGCAGCCGTCATCACGACTGAGACCGGAGAAGTCAAGGGAACAGACATCAAAGGCCCTGTAGCCAGAGAGGCAGCCGAGAGGTGGCCCCGTGTATCCGCTACCGCGAGCACAATCATCTGAGGTGTGAGATATGGTAAGCAGCAAAGCAAGGATACAGAGGAAGGCACAGGCCAACGCTACCGCACACGTCAAGAGGAAGATGCTCTCAGCACACCTCAGCGATGACCTCCGTGAGAAATACGGAAAGCGCACCGCAAGGGTCTGCAAGGGAGACACCGTCGTCGTCGTACGCGGAAACGAGGACATCAGGAACATCGAGGGTAAGGTCGTCAATGTCTACACCAAGACCGGACGCGTCGCCATTGAGGGAATCACCATCAAGCAGGCAGACGGAACCGAGGCCGAGCGCCCCATCCACGCATCCAATCTCGTGATCACAAAGCTGAACACAGAGGACCCGTGGAGGATGGATTCACTGTCAAAGAAGGAGGCTAAAGAATGAGCGACCACATGAAAAGATTGGCAGCGCCCAGGTCATGGCCCCTGAAGAGGAAGGTCAACATCTTCATCACGAAACAGAGCCCCGGAGCACACTCGCTCGAGGATTCCATGGCAGCTGTCGTCGTGCTCAGGGACATGATTGGAGCATGTGACACCGCCAGAGAAGCTAAGAGGATCATCGGAAACCGCGAGATGTTCGTGAACGGCAAGGCCGTCAAGGACCCCAAGGCACCGATCGGATTCATGGACGCAGTCAGCATCCCCAAGATGGATCTGTACTACCGCGTCTTCCTGACCAACAAGGGAAAGCTCACGCTCGTCCCCATCCCCAAGGATGAGGCAGCATGGGGAATCTACAAGATCATGGACAAGACCATGGTCAAGGGTGGAAAGTTCCAGTTGAATCTCAGCGGCGGAAGGAACATCGTAATCGACAAGAACGAATACAAGTGCGGAGACAGCCTGAAGATCGCGTACGAGGGTCAGCAGATCCTCGAGTCATACCCGTTCGCAGCAGGTGCATGCGTCCTCATCAAAGAGGGAGCACACTCCGGAAAGATCAGGACAGCCAAGGAGGTCCAGGTCATCCGCGGATCCGCACCCAACGTCGTCGTATTCGCAGACGGAAGCGAGACCATCGTGGACAACTGCTTCATCATCGGAGCAGACAAGCCCGCAATCACAATGCCGGAGGCATCCGAATGAGCACAATGAGAGATCTCCACGTGGAGAAGGTAGTTGTCAACATCGGTGTCGGTGAGGCAGGAGAGAGGCTCGCAAAGGCAGAGAAGGTTCTCGAGATGGTTACAAAGCAGAAACCCGTCGAGACACTCTCCAAGACCGTCAACAGGGACCTCGGAATCCGTGAGGGAATGCCTCTCGGATGCAAGGTCACCCTCAGGGGAGATGCAGCAGTCGACTTCGTCAAGCAGGCACTCTCCATCAGGGAGATGCGCGTACCTGAGTACTCCTTCGATCAGGAAGGAAACATGTCATTCGGTATCTCCGATTACACCGACTTCGAGGGAATGAAATACGACCCCGAGATCGGAATCTTCGGAATGGATATCAGTGTCGTGCTCAGGAGACCCGGAAACAGGATCACACAGAGGGCCCTCCTCAAGAGGAGGATCCCCAAGTCCCACCGCGTCGGACGCGATGAGGCAATCCAGTACATGAAAGACAACTTCCAGGTTCAGGTGATCCAATGAAAGTGAACACACAGAAGCCCAAGAAACAGTTCGGAAGATCCATTGGATGCACCCGCTGCGGACGCCGCAGAGGAATCATCAGAAGGTACGGCATGCATCTGTGCCGCCAGTGCTTCAGGGACATGGCCCCAGAGCTTGGTTTCAAGAAGTATTCGTGAGGTGTCAGAAATGCAGAGCGATCCACTTAACGACGCAATGTGCGTAATAAAGAATGCATCCGTAAACGGAAAGGCAGACTGTACAATCGAGCCCTCGTCAAAGCTCATCGGCCGCGTGCTGAAGGTTATGCAGGACTACGGTTACATCAGCCAGTTCGAGTACGTCGAGGATGGAAAGGCAGGCAAATTCCACGTCATGCTCGATGGAGCAATCAACGACTGTGGTGTCATCAAACCCAGGTATTCCGTCAAGGTCACCGAGGTCGAGAAGGTCGAGGCAAGGTTCTTGCCCGCCCAGGACTTCGGACTCCTGATCATGACGACAACCGCCGGTGTGATCACCCAGGACCGCGCCAAAGAGCTTGGAATCGGCGGAAAACTATTAGCCTATGTGTATTGAGGAATAAAGATGACAATTGCAGGGAAAATCGAAAGCACCATCGCTATCCCCGGTGGAGTATCTGTGACATACGACGCAGGTACAATGAAGGTCAAGGGACCTAAGGGAGAATTAAGCAGAAACTTCGCGTACCCTAACATAGAAATTGCCGTCGGAGAAGGAGAAGTCAGCGTCAGCTGCGAGTACCCCAGGGTCAAAGATAAGGCCATGGTCGGAACCTTCGTCGCCCACATCAGGAACATGATCAAGGGTGTCACAGAGGGATTCAAGTACGAGCTGAAGATCGTGTTCTCTCACTTCCCGATGAGAGTTGCAGTGAAAGGCGACCGCGTCGAGATCAACAACTACATGGGAGGACACGCTCCCCGCTACGCTAACATCGTACAGGGATGCACAGTCAAAATCTCAGGCCAGGATGTCACCGTTGAAGGAATCGACATCGAGGCCTGCGGACAGACAGCAGCTAACCTCGAGAAGGCAACCCAGAGGGGTGGCTTCGATAAGAGGGTCTTCGAGGATGGAATTTACATCGTCGCCAAATCACACAAGGTGAAACAATGACCGTGAAAGATTTCAAGGACCTTCAGGGACTGAAGGACAACAACATCGAGGAGCTCCAGTCCATCGGTATCAACACCGTCGAGGAGCTCGAGGCGGCCATCAACGATGACGAGAAGATCAAGACCGTCATCAAGACGCTCTCCGGAGTCGGACCCAAGACCGTAGCGTCATGGAAGGACCAGTTCAACGGAGAGGCACCTGCGAAGAAGGAAGCCCCCGCAAAGAAGGAGGCACCCGCAAAGGACGAGACCGAGGCAGTCGTAGTAGAGTCTGCCGAGGCCGAGTACGTTGTCAAGAAGAAGGCCGAGATCGACCCCGAGACCGCCGATGCTCTGGCAAAGAGGGCACTCATCTCCGGAAGGAGGCCCGCTTTCAAGAGGCAGGAGTGGTTCAGATACGCCAAGTTCAAGGACTCCACCTGGAGGAAGCCGAAAGGAATCCACTCCAAGATGAAGAGAAGGCTCAAGAGGCGCGGACCTATAGTCGACATCGGATTCCGCGGACCCGCATCCGTCAGGGGACTTCACCCTACCGGATTCGAAGAGGTACTCGTCTACAACGTCGAGGGACTCGAGAACATCGACCCCAAGAAGCAGGCAGTACGTATCGGTGGAACCGTCGGAACGAAGAAGAGAATGGCAATCGAGGACAGGGCCGACGAGCTCGGAATCAGGGTCCTCAACAGGATGGTGTGAGCATGACCGATCTGAAGAACCAGAGAAGGATGGCAGCAGATATCCTGAAGTGCGGTGAGAACAGAGTCTGGATCAACCCCGACAAGATCGAGGAGGTCGAGGACTGCATCACCCGTGCCGACATCCGTACAGCCATCGCATCCGGCCTTATCAAGGCGAAAGCCAAGAACGGAACATCCAAGGGCAGGATAAGATACGTGCAGGGACAGAAAGCAAGCGGAAAGAGGAAGGGACCCGGATCAAGGAAGGGAACCGCCAACGCCCGCGTCCGTGACAAGGAGCGCTGGATGGCGACCATCAGGCCCATCCGTGACGAGCTGAAGACCCTCAGGGCCGACGGCAAGATCTCACCCTCCGTCTACAGGCTTTACTACAGGAAGGCCAAGGGAGGAATGTTCAAGTCACGCAGGCACCTTAAGCAGCACATGATTGCTGCTGGACACCTCAAGGAGGAGATCTGATGGCAACAGGACCTAGATACAAAGTCGCATTCCGCAGAAGAAGAGAACTCCGTACCGACTACTATGCCCGTAAGAAGCTCCTCACAGCAAGAGAGACAAGGGCCGTCGTAAGGAGGTCCAACAGGAACATCTCAATCCAGTTCGCAGACTTCGCGATGGAGGGAGACAAGATCATCGCTTCCGCATCGACCAAAGAGCTCAAGGCAATGGGATGGGAGTACTCATGCTCCTCAGTTCCCGCAGCTTACCTCGTTGGATTCCTTGCAGGAAAGAGAGCAATCAAAGAAGGCGTCGAATACGCAGTACTCGACATCGGTATGCAGAAGGTCCAGCACGGCGGAGTACTCTTCGCGACAGTCGCTGGAATGATCGAGGCAGGCCTCGAGATCCCCTGCAGCGAGGACGTTCTCCCCGAGGAGGACAGGCTCAAGGGAAAGCACATCGATGACGCGATGGAAGCGGCAATCGACAGCATCAAACAGAAGATGGAGGCTGATTAAAATGGCTGACTGGGTTCCTAAAACAAGGCTCGGACAGATGGTCCTCAACGGCGAGATCACCACAATGAGTGACGCCCTGGCGACCAAATTGCCTCTCCGTGAGCCCGAGATCGTGGACATCCTGCTCCCCGACCTCCAGGACGAAGTCATCGACCTGAACATGGTTCAGAGGATGACCGACTCCGGAAGGAGGGTCAGGTTCGCCGTTACCTGCATCGTAGGAAACGGAGACGGATTCATCGGATACGGAAGGGCAAAGGGAAAAGAAGTCGGACCTTCCATCAAGAAGGCTATCGACAATGCGAAACTGAACATGATCGAGATCAAGAGGGGATGCGGTTCCTGGCAGTGCGGATGTGGAAACCCCCACAGTCTGCCCTTCGAGGTACAGGGATCCACCGGATCCGTCACTGTCACACTGAAGCCCGCACCCCGCGGAGTTTCACTTGCAGTCGGTGACGTCGCGAAGAGTCTGCTGACCCTCGCCGGCGTCCAGGATGCATGGGGATTCGCAAGAGGAAACACAAAGACAAAGGTCAACTACGCAATGGCGACCTTCGAGGCTCTGAAGATGACATCCCGCATGAGGGTCACCGACGAGCAGGCGAAGAACCTGAACATCGTTTCCGGACCTACCGGAATCAAGTTCGCTGAGACCGATGTCGACACACAGGAGGAGTGAAGATGACATACGCAGTTATCCGTGTACGTGGACAGCCCGATGTTAACTACAACATCGAGTACACCATGGGACTCCTCGGCCTGAACAAGGTCAACAACTGTGCCGTGATCCCCGAGAACCCCTCCACAAAGGGAATGCTCCAGGTAGTCAAGGACTACTGCACATGGGGAGAGATCGACGAGGCCACCCTGGCGGCACTCATCCGCGCACGCGGAAAGGTCGTCGGAGACAAGCCCCTCGACGATGCATACCTCAAGGAGAACTCCGAGTTCGCAACAGTCGACGAGATGGCCAAGGCCATCATTGAGAATAACTACAAGATGAAAGATGTTGACGGCGCAAAACCTATATTCCGCCTCCACCCACCTGTCAAGGGATACGAGGGAAACAAGCGCTCATTCCAGAACGGAGGAGCACTCGGATACAGGGGAGCAAAGATCAACGATCTTATCAACAGGATGATCTGAGGTGTGAAATATGCCAAGCAGAACCAAGAAATTCAGGGGATACAGGACTCACGGACGCGGAAAGAAATCCGGACGTGGAGCAGGTATCATCGGTGGACACGGTATGGCCGGATACGGCAAGACCGGAAAAATCGGAATGCTGAAAGAGGACAGGAACTACTTCGGTCGCCACGGTTTCAAGAGACCTCAGTGCACTGTTGAAGCTAACCGCACAATCAACGTCGGCGAGCTGTCCGAGAAGATCGAGACCTTCGTCGCGATGGGATTCGCCTCCAAAGAGGGAGATGCCTACAAGCTCGACCTCACAGAGGCAGGAATTGACAAGCTGCTCGGAAACGGAAACATCGACTTCGCGGTCAACGTGACAGTCGACTCCGTGTCCGAGAAGGCTCGCGAGAAGATCGAGGCAGCAGGCGGTTCAATCGCCGAATGAAAATATCGGGAAGGTAGAAAGAGATGGAAGAAACACAGAGCCTGTTGTACAAGATTAAGCCCTTGTCCGACAGGCTACCCTCCGTCAAGAGGCCCGAAGGCCATGTGCACTTCAGGACCAAAATGATGTGGGTAATAGTCGTATTGGTGCTCTATTTCGTCATGACGAATGTGTACCTCTACGGCCTCGACAGGTCGACTATGCTCGACATATTCGCACAGTACAGAACTATCATGGCCGGTGCTTCCGGATCGCTACTGCAACTCGGTATAGGACCGATCGTTACAGCTTCGATTATAATGCAGCTGTTCGTCGGTGCAAAGATCATTAAACTGGATCTCACGAAACGTGACGACAAGGCATGTTACCAGTCGGTCCTCAAACTGCTGGTCATCGTGATGATCGTCTTCGAGGCCATCCCGCAGGTCGCGGGATACCTCTCACCTTCCGCAGGACTGACAGGCGCAGTCGGCGATATGGGTGGAAGACTGATCCTCATATTGCAGCTGTTCGTGGGATCCTATATCATCTTCATGATGGATGAGGTGGTGTCCAAGTGGGGTATCGGAAGCGGTATCTCGCTGTTCATCGCAGCAGGAGTGGCGCAACAGCTATTCACAGGAACGTTCAACTGGGAGATGGTCGACATGGGCTCCATGGAGGTGCCCGGAGGTACCATACCCAGAGCGATCTACTACGTGTTCACGCTGTCACCCGCAGAGATGTCATCGTACGGTTACGAGTCTCTATTCCTCGGTAGCCCCAACCCGATAATCGCGTTGATAGGTACGATAGTGATCTTCTTCGTGGTGGCGTATCTGGAGTCTACACGTATCGAGCTCCCGTTGTCTCACGGCAACGCAAGGGGTGCCCGCGGACGTTACCCGATCAAGCTGCTCTACGCAAGCAACATCCCTGTCATCCTGATGTCTGCTCTGCTCGCTATCGTGAGCATGGTGGCATTGCTGCTCTACAGCAACGACTTCCTCAGCGGCATCCCGCTCATCGGACACAACGGAGCAATCGGTTACTTCGAGGAAGGAAGCACGACCGCGGCAGGAGGTATAGCGTGGTATCTGTCGGCGCCAACAGGTTTGGTGAGCTGGCTGATGCCGATCATAGACCCAGCGACATATGGCGACGGAATACATGGTCCGTTGCAGCATCTAGCTCACGTGGCCGTCTACTTCTCGGTGATGGTCATGGGTTCGATCCTGTTCGCTAAGTTCTGGGTCGAGACTACAAACCTCGGTCCCGAGGCTGTGGCCAAACAGATCCAGAAGAGCGGTATGCAGATGCCCGGATTCCGTCGTGACCCCCGTGTCCTGAAACGTGTCCTTGAGAGGTATATCCCAACGATCACGATCATGTCGGGAGCCATCGTCGGAGCGCTAGCAGCCTTCGCAGATATGGTGGGAACTACCGGAAACGCAAGCGGAACAGGAGTTCTGCTGACAGTCGGTATCATCATCCACTTCTACGAGGCAATGGGCCGTGAGCAGATGATGGAGATGAACCCCATGATGAGGGGATTCTTCGGTGGAGAGTGAGTGAATGGCAAATCCAGGAAGCCCAGAGAACATGGCAGCGCTGAACCAGAAGCAGGCTCCGATGATGTCTAACAAGACAATGATCGGAATGCTCCTCGTGTTCGTCATCATGTTCGCAGTTGCCGGATTCAGGCAGCAGATCGGAGAGGCACTGGATTTCGTGTTCAGGTTCATTGCATTCGACGGGAAATATCCCGTCCTCACCCTGTTCATCGCAGGTACGATCATGATCACGCTGGGAACAGTCATCAGGGGATTCCTCCAGAATCCTATCACGATGGCAAGGAACCAGCAGATCCAGAGCGAGTTCAACAAAGAGCTCCGCCAGGCTAGGATTGAAAACAACCTCTTCAAGCTGAAGAAGCTTGAAGAGCTTCAACCCCAGATCATGGCGATGTCGATGAAGCAGAGCACTGACCAGATGAAGGTCATGCCCATAACGATGCTCTTCGTCATCCCTATCTATGCTTGGGTATGGTACTTCCTCAGTACCGGAGACGGCGGAGCGGGCGGAGCATACTTCGGACCCGGTAACGAGATCTTCGATACATGGGGCAGTGTGCACGTACAGATGCCTTGGACAGCAATCGACCTGAATGCGACTGCATTCCTGAACTTCCCCGTGTGGATATTCATCTATACGATGATCAGTTTGCCCATCGGACAGATTGAGAACAGGCTCATCAGGCTTCACCTCCTCAAGAAGGAGCTCGAGAAGCTTGACCGTGAAGCCCAACAGGCTGAGATCCTATGAGAATAACCATAAGCGGTCCTCCCGGCTCCGGGAAGACGACCGCCTGCAGCAAACTCTCCGAGATACTGGGGCTTAATGCCGTGGTATTCGGGAAGATATTCCGCGAGCTTGCTGCAGAGAAAAACCTTTCACTGGTCGAGCTCGGCGCCATCGCCGAGCAAGACCCTTCTATTGACAAGATGATAGACTCGAGGATCCTGGATATCGCCAGGGAGAACGAGGACATCATCCTAGAATCAAGACTTTCTGCTTACATGTGCTCACGCAACAACATACCGGCATTCAAGGTGTACATCGATGCCAGCCCCGAGGTCCGTATCTCCAGGATCGGAGTCCGCGAGGGCGAGACATTCGAAGATGCGTACGCCAAGACCGTGGAACGCCAGAAATCCGAGGCCAAGAGATACAAGATGTACTACGATATCGATATCGAGGATAGGAGCGTGTACGATCTCATCATCAACACGGATGATCTGGATCCGGATCAGGTAGTAGCGAAGATCCTCGAAGCAGCAGGTGTTAAGAATTGATCGTGAAGGATCCGAACACTATTCCCGACAAATGGGGCAAGAGACCGTCGGACCGTTCTGTCGGAGAGCTTCTCAAAGGCGGAGTCATCATCCTCGATAAGCCGTCGGGACCGACATCGCACCAGGCGACCGCTTGGGTCAGGGATGCGATAAAGGCCGAGAAGGTCGGACACGGAGGTACGCTCGACCCTTACGTCAGCGGAGTACTTCCGGTGACACTCGGAAAGGCGACCCGTCTCACCGACATAGTCCTTTCTTCCGATAAGGAGTACATCTGCCTGATGAGGCTGCACGGCGACCGTCCCGAAAGCAGGATAAGGTCCGTCATCGCGGAGTTCGTCGGGAAGATCTACCAGCTTCCTCCCGTCAGGTCATCGATCAAGCGTCAGCTCAGGATAAGGACGATCAAGGAGATCGAGGTCCTGGACATCCGCGGACGCGATGTTCTGTTCAGGATGGAGTGCGATGCAGGAACATACGCCAGGACGCTCTGCGTCGACATCGGAGATGTTCTCGGATGCGGAGCGAACATGGTGGAGCTGAGGCGTACCCGCTCAGGAAAGATGACGGAATCCCGCGCGGTCCCGCTGCATGACATCAAGGATGCCTACGTTTTCTGGCAGCAGTACGGTCGCGAGGATTGGCTCAGGAGCATGGTGCAGCCCATGGAGGTCCTAGTGGAGCCTTTACCAAAGATAGTCGTCAAGGCTACTGCGGTGGATGCCATCTGCCACGGGGCCGATCTGAACATCTCCGGTATACACATGCTTGATGAGGACATCCGCAAGAATGCCCTCGTAGCCATGATGACCGCGAGAGGCGAGCTGATAGCCATCGGCCGTATGGCGATGTCGTCATCCAAGATCATGTCCACCTCTCAGGGAAAGGCCGTCGATACGGAGAGGGTGTTCATGGACGAGGGTCACTATCCGAGGATGTGGCGCTACTCCACGGATCTGCCTGAACTCGAAGAAGAGCCAGACTTCCCCGCCTAAATGATTTATCTTTCCTTCGCCATAACCAAGCGATCATATGTCTCTTTTCCAGAAGAGGATCCAGGTGTACGGACCGGAGGTGCTGTCCATAGGTGATTTCGACCCTACAGCCGACGGCTTCTACAGGAACGTGGTCACGATCCCTCTGGAGATAAAGCATAATCAGCAGCTCTATGTCAGCGTCAAATCCGATAACCCTGTCGATATCGTCGTCGCCAAGGACAACGTCTCGGCAGTGGCCCACAAGGACAGGCAGACGGATATCGTCATGGGACCTTATCCGACTGAGAAGCACGAGAGCATGGGGATAATCATCGCGGTGTTCCGCGGTGACAAAGCGACAGCAACAGTCGAGGCATGGACGGAGAAGAAATGAAGAGCGGCAAGATGAAGACCAAGCTTCAGGGGGCCGGCAATCTCAGGCTTCCGATCCATTCCGAGATCAATCTTCTCAGCCAGAGGGATGTCAGGACGGGCATCCTGTTCATAGTTCTGTTCGTGGCATCCGTCATAGTCTACTGGTATCTGATCACCTATCAGGATGCATCCGTCTACAGGGCATTGCCTGTGACTGCAGTCCCGTTCTTCGTGGTCGGGGCCATCTATTACGTAATCAGGCGCAGGTTCTACGCGATGATTTTCATCATAGTGGCCGCGATAGTCTCGTATCTGATCATGCCGGACAGCGTGCTGTATATCATCTACCTGCTGGTCTGCGCCGAGGGAGTCGCACAGATGGTCGACATCATCCAGAGGTTCTCCTTCTACAAGATCATGGCATCCATAGAGCGTGTCAACATCAAGGAGAATCCCTCCCTCTTGGACAGGCTCGTCGTGTTCATCTTCAACATCCCTGTTGATATCGACACCCGCAACCTGACGATCGACAAGAACATAATCATGGACAAGCTCCCTTGGAAGGACATGGTCTTTTCCATGCTGCTGGCACTTATGTTCTGCATGTTCCTTTGGATCTATCTTTTCCTCAATCCCTCGTTCTCGATAACGGACACGGGAGTCCCGATCTATACGTTCACCATCGTGCTGTATCTCGCTATGATCGTGATGCCGTGCTCCATATTCAGCACGCTCAATGCGAGGATCTCCACGGATTACCGCGACTTCAAGATCTATTCCGGGTTCCTGGAGACATTCAAGAAGATGTTCCTGCCCGTATTCGCCGCGATGATCTTCCTGATCTCCGCGGTATCCTCAGGTCCGGACAACCTGTATTATGTCGCCATGTCGCTGGGAATGATAATCGTTATGATCATCTTCACTTCCGTCATGTACTACACCAGCAACGAGGTGGAAGTGGTCAACGACATAGTCGACAAATGGGACACGTTCCACCCTACTAGTATATACTCTCAGTATTCCGAAAACGGCAAGAGAACGTCCTTGGATGACGGTGTGCCAGGGACTCCGAGGAGGAACCCCTCGGATTGTTTCATCCCTGACATCAGAAACCGGGGCCTTTGAAGTTCGAGTTCAGCTGTCCGGGTTTGTTAAGCGAGTTTATGATGGGCATGAAGACCTGTCCGGATGACATTCCGGGGGTCTTGTTCAGTCCGATGAGCTCCGGCTCGTGGTAATTGGTGATGATGACCTGGTACTTCTGCCTGGTCTCCTCGATCTCCACCACGGGGATCTCAAGCTCCCTGAGGGTGGCGAGCGTGGCATCGGCAAGGTCCTGGATATCCTCCGGGGAGACGTCGTCGTCAAGTCTGATGAAGAACGTGTGCTCCTCCGTCTGAGGGTTGAAAAGGTATTCCACCTTGGATTTCGATACGATGTCCTTGAACTTCTTTCCTTTCTCGTCGTCGGACATGAGCTCGAGCATGCGCTCCTTCCAGGTGTTGGGGATGTCGATGTAAATCGCTTCCTTTCCGAGAATCTTCCACATGCCGGCAAAATCATCAGTCCCGTATAAATCCTTAACCGCGCGCGCACTCTTTTATTTAGAAGGAAAGGATAACGGGCAGTCATGCCAGAGGAATTCACGGTCACGCCGTGGGAGGTCAAGGGCGAGATCGACTACGATCAGCTCATGAAGATGTTCGGAACCACGCCAATAGACGAAGCTCTGCTGGACAGATTGGCGGGCTACGGAGAGCTGCATCCCATGCTCAAGCGCGGGATATTCTACACCCACAGGGACCTGGCATGGCTGCTCGATCAGTACGATAAGGGCAACAAGTTCACGATTTACACCGGAAGGGGACCCTCCGGGAACACCCATCTGGGACACCTCATGCCCTGGATGTTCAATAAATGGGTCCAGGACACGTTCAAGGTCGATATGATCTTCCAGATGACCAACGATGAGAAGTTCCTGTTCAAGGACCTCACCCTGGAGGACACCACGAGCATGGCATACCAGAACGCTCTGGATTTCATAGCCCTCGGGTTCGATCCCAAGAGGACGAAGATCATCCTCAACACGAAGAACATCGACAAGCTTTACCCCATAGCATTGGGTGTCGCCAAGAAGATCACATTCTCCACGGCGAAGGCAGTGTTCGGATTCGACAACTCGACGAACATCGGATCGATATTCTTCACCGCGATGCAGTCCGCCCCCGCATTCATCCCCTCGGTGGATGCAGGCAAGCAGGTGCCCGTTCTGATCCCCTGCGGTATCGACCAGGATCCGCACTTCAGGGTCTGCAGGGACGTGGCCCCCGGACTGGGATACCCCAAGCCCTCGCTCATCTTCTGCAAGATGATGCCTGGACTTTCGGGAGGGGACAAGATGTCCTCATCGGACGAGAACGCCACCATATACACCACCGATACCGAGAAGCAGGTGAAGAAGAAGGTCGGCAGGGCGTTCACAGGCGGATGCGTGTCCGTCGAGGAGCAGAGGGAGAAGGGAGGAAATCCCGAGGTCTGCTCTGTCTTCAAGTACAACTATTTCATGTTCGAGCACAGCGACGACGAGATCAACGAACTCGTCCGCAAGTGCCGCAACGGAGAGATACTCTGCGGCGAATGCAAGATGTGCCTGACGCAGAAGATCAATGTGTTCCTGGCAGAGCACCAGGAGAAGAGAGAGAAGGCCAAGGACGTCATAGCCGATATGGCGTATGACGGATTCGAATGGTGATCCTATGGTTAGCGACGAGATACTGGAAGGATTGAGCTACAACGAGAAGAAGCTGCTGCTTGCTTTGAACGGAAGGGGCGGGACCGCAACACCCGCACAGCTGATCGAAACGGGCGAGTTCGGACTGGAAGTCGAGATCATGGGAGCGGCCTCATGGCTGGAGTCCAAGGGAATGGCCCAAATCAAGGAGGATTCCGAGAAGTACATCACCCTCACAGACATGTCCGTCGTGGAGCAGGGTCTGCCCGAGAGGATCGCAATCACGAACATCGACGCCGCAGGCGGAAAGCTGGACATGAACGTCCTAGCCGAGAAGATGTCCGACGGATTGGACAAGGTGGCTGTCGGATGGCTCAAGAGGAAGGCTCTTGCTGATATCGTCGCGGAGGGAGATTCCAAGTTCCTCGTACTGACCGATAAAGGAAAGTCAATGATCGGTGTGGAGATGCCCGAGGAGGCACTGCTCAAGAAGCTTGCAGTAGGTCCGGTCCTCGCAGACGAGGCGGATGCCGCAGCGGTCAAGGACCTCAAGGGAAGGAAAGGTGTCCTCGGAGAGAAGATCGTCACCGAGAGGTCCATCTCGCTCACCGATTCAGGTAAAGAGGTCGCCGCATCCGGCATCGAGCTTAAGCCCCAGGTAACTGAGGTCACGGACCGTCTCATCCAGTCCGGAGAATGGAAGAACGCGGAGTTCAGGAAGTACGACATCCAGACATTCGCCCCTGCCGTCGTGCCGGCGAAGAAGCATCCTCTCTCCAGGCTCGGAGCCCAGATCAGGAGGATGTTCACGGACATGGGATTCGTGGAGATGTCATCCGAATATGTACAGCCCTCGTTCTGGAACCTTGATGTGCTTTTCACACCTCAGGACCACCCTGCAAGGGACCTTCAGGATACATTCTACCTCGAGAACCCCCGCTCGATACACATCGACGACAACGAGCTTCTCGAGAAGATCAGGAACATCCACGAGAACGGCGGTGACACCGGATCCACCGGCTGGGGAGGAAAGTGGTCAAGGGAGATGGCGGAGTCCGCGCTCCTCAGGACTCACAGCACCGTCACCAGCATCAGGTACATCGCCCAGCATCCCGACGCGCCCCAGAAGGCATTCTCCATCTCGAGGATCTTCAGGAACGAGTCCATCGATGCAACCCACCTTCCCGAATTCACACAGATCGAGGGAATCGTCATCGACGAGAATGCGGATTTCAACATGCTCGTCTCGATGATCAGGGAGTTCTACGCCAAGATGGGATTCGATCAGATCCGCATCCGCCCCGCATACTTCCCCTACACCGAGCCGTCACTGGAGATCGAGGTCTTCTTCAACGGCAAGTGGATGGAGCTCGGAGGAGCAGGAATGTTCAGGCCCGAGGTTCTCGCGCCATTCGGAGTCAAGACCCCTGTGCTCGCATGGGGATTCGGATTCGAGAGGCTTGCGATGCTCAAGTGGAACATAAAGGACATCAGGGACCTTTACATCTCTGATATCGACACTCTCAAGAAGAATACAATCTTCTGAATCAATTGGGAAGAGCCGGTCGCAGAGCTCTCTGAGGTCGGCCTTCCTTCTCTCGTTCCTGCTTATCGAAGCAGAGTTCTCCAGCACCATTCTGGCCTCGGCGTTCCTGCCCATCTCCATCAGAGCGAAGGATTCGTACGCCAACAGGACGTCCATCCTGAATATGCAGCGGTCCCGGGACATCATGGATTCGGCCTCCGAGAACACGGTCATCGCTTCTTCGGGCCTGCCGGACCAAAGGAGGCAGACGCCTTCTGTGATCAGCTTATCTGGCTCATTTCCATCTATGCCGGTTATGATGCTGTAAGCATCGTCTATCCTGTGCTGTTTCAGGGCTATCTCAGCCTTCAGAACTGAGCCTGCATTCCTGTCTTTCAGCGAGATCCTGTCCGCGATGTCCGAAGCATCATCTGTCCTACCGGAGTCGATCAGCATCCTTGCCGCAATCCTCTGAAGGTCGGTATCGTCCTGTCTCTCCAGGAGGATCGGCAGAGAATCGAGGACCTTGGTCTCCGGGGAATCCATCAGCATGAACCTTCTGTCCCTGATGAGTCTGACCGCTTCCCTGTCCCTGCGAGCCATAACCAGATGGAATATCCTCTCGGAGATGCCGTCCTCATGATCGATGCACCAATCCGCCGCTTTGCTATGCCATCTCATCAGCATTTCCGGTCCGGCGCTTTCGAGAATCCTTGCTTTCAGTTCCGGTCTGAGGTACGCGTTGTTATCGTTCCTGAAGTAGACGAGGGGGATGTCCGCAGGGAAGTTGCTCCTTGTCACTGTCTGTTCGAGGAGACAGTAGCATCCCAGCATATCCATCTGATATTGGGTCATCTTTCCTAGATTGGATATTACATTGTCAGCGCTGTCCAGCGCCTCATCGATGCAGATACCGAGCGCTAAGAGCTCGTTCTTACGGGCAAGGTAGACCTCCTTACCGTGATTGGTTAGATGATACACCTTCCTCCTGTGCATCTTGTAGCTCTTCTTGATGGTCGAGGAGCTGGATTCAACCTCCCCTCCGGCCATCATCTTGCTGATCACAATGCTGGCGTGGGAGCGGGATATCCCCAGTTTCATCGCTATCCCGTCCTGAGTGATATCGAACGGGGCGCCGTACTGGATGTCGCGGCTGATGTATATGAAGCGATGCAGATGTGCTAATGTCTTGTCGTGAAGTGTTATCGGGCTGTCCATGGGTCTGAAAATCGCATGACGGATTTAAGCGGAGGACGAGTTATCTAGCCTTTTTAGTTCAAAGTCAAATACTCAGAGCTACATAGCCGGAGCATGTCAAGGTTGCTGGTGTGCAGCGAGCAGGATCTTCCGTCCGTCAACATGAGGGATTCGCTTCTGTCCTTCCACGATTGGGAGGATATGGGTTCCGAGGGACAGACCAGATACCTGCGCTTCGGGGATTCAGTAATGATGATAATCCCGGACATGCACATCCGCCACGAGGATCTGGACAAGGAGGCCGAGGCTTTCGGGATCAAGATCGATGAGATCATCGTTATGTCCAAGCATTCCGCAAAGAGCGGAAGGCCTGCCCTGACCGTCCATCCTATCGGGAACTATCACGAGAACATGTACGGCGGGAAAGAGAAGACACTCGTCCCTGCCGCGCCTGCGTTCATGTCGGCCGCCCTGAGGGCCATCGTCCGGAAGAACGACATGCCCGAGAACCAGCTGTGCTTTGAGGTCACCCACCACGGGCCGTTCGTCAGCAGACCTACCTTTTACATCGAGGTCGGAAGCGAGCAGACACATTGGGAGAACAAGCATGCTGCAGAGATACTGGCACATGTAATAGATGAGCTCGAGCCCGACGCCGATTACCCTTCGATGGTAGGCGTCGGAGGAGGCCATTACGCACCCCGTTTCACAGAGGTCGCCCTCAAGTTCAAGGCCAATTTCGGACACATGCTCCCGATCTATCAGATGGAAGAGAGGGATGACGAGGACATCATCCGCATGGTGAAGGATGCCTGCGCAGCGACAGATACTAAAACGGTGTATCTGCACAGAAAATCGATGAAGAAGCCGGAGGAGAGGCGTGTTGCTGCCCTTATCGGATCCGCCGGCTTCGAGATCGTGAGCTCCAAGGATCTGGAACCCATTCAGTGAGAATTAACGAAGGTACCTTTGATGGGCTTGCCCAGGATGGCGTTCTTCAGCTCGTCCAGGTTCCTTCCGTCTATGATGAGGATATCGATGTTGTTCTCCTTGGCCAGCTTGACTCCGAGGGGGTCGAACACGCTGGACTTCGAGGCTCCGTGCTCCTTGTAGACTATCCCTGCCAGATCATCGATGGTCATGTTGGTGATCTTCTTGGCATCGGGGTCCTTGCGGGGGTCCGCAGTGTAAACCGCGTCCACGGAGGTTCCGTTGATTATCCTGTCGGCCTTCATGGCCGCAGCGACCATGGATGATACCGCATCGGTGGTGTGACCGGGCACTGTTCCGCCCATGACGACGATCTTTCCGGGCTCCGAGGCCTTTGCAAGATCCTCCGCATTGGTGATGACCGCATCCGGCATATCGCCGAGTGCCAGCATCAGAAGCTGAGCGTTCATGCGTGTCGCCGCTATGCCTAGGATATCCTGATCATAGGTGTCCCCGCCGAGATCCTTTGCGATTCCGGCGTAGTACCTTGCGGTCTTGCCTCCTCCGCACACAATCGCGAGCTGCACCTCTTTGGATACCTCTTTGAGCATCTTCGCGAGCTTTCCGATGAACTCTGCATCATTCTCTCCGGGGACGAGAATTGACCCGCCAATAGAAACGACGACCTTTTCCATTCTACCGAGTCTGGATAGCGGTTCTACCAATATGAATGTGGCGATATCGTTGTACTCAACCTGTTCACTATCCTATAATGTACGTGCGTGCCCGCCCGTAATATTTATAATGGATTCTGGAATGGGTGGGGTAGGTGGACCTAATGGCAGATATCAACACTGAGAATTCTGAGGACAGGGCAAGGTACGATTTCAAGAAGGATATGCAGGAGATCATGAACTACAGGGGCAGGGGAACGGAGCTCATCTCATGCTACGTTCCGGAGAACAAGCCCATCTCCGATGTAATGGCATATCTTAGGAACGAGCAGTCTCAGGCATCCAACATCAAGTCGAAGACCACGATGAAGAATGTCACGAGCGCCATCGATTCCATCGCCTCTCGACTCAAGACATTCAAACAGGCACCGCCGAACGGTATAGTCATCTTCTGCGGAGAGGTCCCCCGCGCAGGTGACCAGACCAAGATGGTCCAGTACGTGATCCATCCGCCGGAGGCAATCACGGCATTCCTCTACAGGTGCGATTCCGATTTCTTCACGGAACCCCTGGAATCGATGATGCTGGACAAGAAGTGCTACGGTCTCATAACCATCGACAGGTCCGAAGCCACATTAGGTCTCCTCAACGGCAGCAGGATCCAGGTCCTGAAGCATTTCGATTCATTGGTCCCCAGCAAGCACCACCAGGGAGGTCAGTCATCCGTCCGTTTCGAGAGGCTGATCGAGATCGCCGCCCACGAGTTCTTTACGAAGGTGGCGGACAACTGTACCGAATATTTCCTCA